>Ga0207694_10000170_pt1 | contig 67254 bp, 65 predicted proteins | sample KBSC34metaG_FD_184353 | JGI IMG/M metagenome (GOLD analysis project Ga0207694, IMG submission 184353) | Corn rhizosphere microbial communities from Kellogg Biological Station, Michigan, USA - KBS C3-4 metaG (SPAdes) (version 2) | ecosystem: Host-associated > Plants > Roots > Rhizosphere > Soil... | reverse complement strand
TGGAAGACTCTGTGGCCTCGCCGAGCACGCGGTCCTGAAAGGATAGAAGGCTGAGCTCACGGTTGAGGAAAAGCCCGGGATCTTCAAGCGCCGACGCTTGGACCAAGGCCGCTGAAGAGTCTTCACCGGTTTGCATGCGGTTCGAAGATCCGGCGAAGGCGATTCCATTGCCGGACGCTGATTCCTACGCTAGCACTCTGTGGCCGGTGGGAATGTGCCCAGTCAAAATCTGCACACTTTTCGGCCGTGATGTTTTACGCGCGAGGGGCGTCTAACTAAGTGGAAAGGAGCTCCCAAATGAGCGACCGAAAGAGCGAACCTTTAAAACAGCAAGGCCAGCATAATCAACAGATGCAGGATCCTAAGAGGATGGGCCAGAGTCCGTCCGAACCTCGGAAGAATGAGCACAGCGAAAAGAATCAGCAGAATAGCCAGCGGGAAAAACAACCCGCTCGCTAACTGCTGACTCGACTGCGTTCAGTCGCCTCCCCTTTCGGCCGTGAAAGACGAAGGGGGAGGTCCCATTGCGGATTCTGTACGGTCATCTCGATCGGATCTGGGTTGGGCACCTTCGTGCAGTAAGGAGGGCAGAGGAATCCTCGAGATGCCAAGAGATGCACACACCACAGCCGCGTATCACCACGAAAGAGCCGCCAAGAGCCACCGCGCGGCTGCGGAGCAGAGCAACCAAGGTGCCCATGCGGTTTGCGCAGAGCACGCGTTGACAGCCTGCGGTCACTCCAACAAAGCTGACGAAGCCTCCAAGCTTGCGCTGGAGAAGTCGGTAGAACGCACGAAAATGGCGCCGGCCGGAGTGAATTAGTGCCGGACCCAGCGAGCCTTCAAAGTATCGACCAATTGATTCTCGATGCCGGCGGGACCGGCGATGTCGGCAAGCAGAGCAAAGGCCCCAATTCCTTGCTGCTCGAACATCTTCGATCCGCGCGAACCAGCCTTCTGGGATCGATGCTGGCGGAGTACCGATCCAGCCTGCAGGAGGCCCAGGAAGCGGCCGGGTATATCGCCGATAAGAGCACCAAGATCGATATCAGGAAGCGCCTTCAGCACTTGCTCGCAAGCTGACTGTATTTGGTCATCTGACGACGCACGGTCAGCATTCCAGGGCAGAAGTGTGCACCCACGGTGATCTCTGACGGGCCTTAGAGTGCTCCAAGTTTATCGAACCTCATGTTAGATTTCTGGATGGTCCCGATCGCGATCGTCATCATTTATCTGCTTTCTTCCATCAAGATTTTGCGCGAGTACGAGCGCGGTGTGATTTTCCGACTGGGCCGCGTTCTCCCGCAGCCGAAGGGGCCAGGAGTCGTATTGGTCTTCGCACCCATCGACCGGATCATACGAATATCGCTGCGGATCGAGGCCATGGAAGTGCCCTCCCAGGATGTGATCACTCGCGATAACGTAACCGTCAAGGTCAACGCCGTGGTGTACTTTCGGGTTATCGATCCCACCAAGGCAGTGATCGAGGTGGCGAACTTTTTGTATGCGACATCGCAGCTCTCGCAGACCAGCCTGAGAAGCGTTTTGGGCGAGGTGGATCTGGATTCGTTGTTGAGCCAGCGGGAGAAGATCAACTTACGGCTCCAAACCGTGCTCGATCAGCAAACCGGGCCCTGGGGGGTCAAGGTGACTATGGTCGAAGTGAAGCAGGTGGACCTGCCGGAGCAGATGATCCGCGCCATCGCGCGCCAAGCCGAGGCGGAGCGCGAGAAACGCGCCAAGATCATTCACGCACAAGGCGAATTCGAAGCTTCCGAGAAACTTGCGATGGCGGCCGAACAGATTCAGCGGCAGCCCGCCGCAATCCAGCTTCGCTATTTGCAGACGCTGGTCGAGATAGGGGCCGAGAAAAACACCACCGTCGTGTTCCCGCTCCCAATCGACATGATGTCGAGCCTGACACGGGCACTCGAACACTTGGCCGGGCCTAAACCCGCCTGACGACTTTAAGGAGAAAACGATGACAATTCAACCGCTATATGATCGGATCGTGGTCCAACGGACCGAAGAAAAACAACAGATGCACGGCGGGCTGCATATCCCGGACTCGGCGCAGGAAAAGCCCCAGGAGGCGCTGGTGACGGCCGTCGGAAAAGGCAAGCGCCTGGACGACGGGAAGATCGTGCCCCTGGACGTAAAAGTAGGAGACCGCGTACTTATCGGCAAATACTCGGGCAATGAGATCAAGGTGGACAATCAGGACTACCTGATTCTTCGAGAGGATGAAGTGCTCGGTGTTCTGGAAGGCGGCAACAAGCTGGCGAAGGCGTCCTAAGGCGTTAAGGAAAACTACTATGGCAAAACAAATCGTATACAGCGAGAACTCCCGGCAGGCCATCCTGCGCGGCGTCAATCAACTGGCGGACACGGTCAAGATCACCTTGGGTCCCAAGGGCCGCAACGTGGTTCTCGAGAAGAAATTCGGCGGTCCAACCATCACCAAGGACGGGGTGACGGTGGCGAAAGAGATCGAGCTGAAAGATCCGCTTGAGAACATGGGCGCGCAGATGGTGCGCGAGGTTGCGTCGAAGACCTCCGACATAGCCGGGGACGGTACCACTACGGCTACGATTCTGGCGCAGGCCATCTTTCGCGAAGGCGTGAAGAGCGTCGCGGCCGGCGCGAACCCCATGGCCCTGAAGCGCGGCATTGAGGCGGCGGTCGAGACGGTGGTCGAGGAAGTGAAGAGATTCTCGAAGCCCGTCACCGGTGACATGATCGCCCAGATCGGAACGATTTCCGCCAACGGCGACGCGACCATTGGGAACATCATCGCCGAAGCCATGAAGAAGGTTGGCAAGGACGGCGTCATCACGGTAGAAGAGTCCAAGACCATGGTGACCGAGCTCGAAACCGTGGATGGCATGCAGTTCGACCGCGGCTACCTGTCGCCGTACTTCGTTAGCGATCCGGAACGCATGGAATGCGTGCTGGAGGATCCGTACATCCTGATCCACGAGAAGAAGATCGCCAATATGAAAGATCTGATTCCACTGCTTGAGCAGGTGGTCCGCGCCGGAAAGCCGCTGCTGGTCATCGCCGAGGAAGTGGAGGGCGAGGCGCTGGCCACCATGGTGGTCAACAAGCTGCGCGGAACTCTGAATGCGTGCGCGGTGAAGGCTCCCGGTTTCGGCGATCGCCGCAAGGCTATGCTCGAAGACATCGGAGTTCTCACCGGCGGCAAGGCGATCTTTGAAGAGACCGGCATCCGGCTCGAAGGGGTAACGCTTGAAGATCTGGGGCGCGCCAAGCGCGTCACCATCAACAAAGACAATACGACCATCATCGATGGCGGCGGCCAGCAGAAAGACATCGAAGGCCGCATTAAGCAGCTCCGAACGCAGGTGGAGGATACAACTTCGGATTACGACCGTGAGAAACTTCAGGAGCGGCTGGCGAAGCTCGCGGGCGGCGTGGCGATCATCAAGGTCGGCGCGGCCACCGAGACCGAGATGAAGGAGAAGAAGGCTCGCGTGGAAGATGCGTTGCATGCGACCAGAGCGGCAGTAGAAGAAGGAATCGTGCCGGGTGGAGGAATCGCGCTGCTCCGCGCGGCTGGCGCCCTGGGCTCGCTCAAGCGCGAAGGCGACGAACTGACGGGAGTGAAGATCATCAAGCGCGCCTGCGAAGAACCGATTCGCCAGATCACGGGCAATGCGGGATACGAGGGCGCAATTCTCATCGAGAAAATTCTGGCCAATAACGAGCAGAATTACGGATTCAATGCGGCTACCGGCGAGTTCGAGGACCTGGTGAAATCCGGCGTGATCGATCCGACCAAAGTAACCCGCTCGGCTCTCCAGAACGCGGCCTCGATCAGCGCCCTGATGCTGACAACGGAGGCGATGATCTGCGAGATTTCGGAAAAGAGCACGGCCGGCGCGGGGAACGACGGCCACGGATCGGGCATGGACTACTAAGGATCGAGGGCCGGCCCCGCTTGCGGGTAAACATGTCCGGCCCCTGCCAGCGTGCCGCAATCTTACATGGTGCCGATGGTGGTCGAGCAGACGTCGCGGGGCGAGCGCGCCTCCGATATCTACTCGCGGCTGCTCCAGGAGAACATTATTTTCCTGGGACAGCCGATCGACGATAACGTCGCCAACCTGGTCATCGCCCAACTCCTGTTTTTGGCAGCAGAAGATCCGGAGAAAGATATTTCGATTTACATCAATTCGCCGGGTGGTTCGATCACCGCCGGCCTGGCGATTCTGGACACCATGCGGGTGGTGCAGCCGGACATCGTAACCTACTGCGTTGGGCAGGCAGCCTCCATGGCGGCCGTGCTGCTGGCCTGCGGCGCCAAGGGCAAACGCTACAGTCTGCCCCACTCGCGCATCCTGATCCATCAGCCGTCCTTGACCGGCCTGGCGGGACAGGCGACGGATATCGAGATCTATGCGCGGGAAATCCTGCGCATGCGAGACACGCTGAACAAGATTATCGCGGAGGCCACCGGCCAGCCGCTGGAGCGCATCGAGCGCGATGTCGATCGCGATTACATCCTGGGACCGGCGGAAGCTTGCGCCTATGGAATGATCGATCGTGTTATTACCGCCGCCAGCGACGTCCGTCCGGCGCTTGAGCTCGCCATCAAGTGACGCGTCGCGCACGGACGATGAATCGATCCGGTGCGGAGCCGACGAAGTAGAACGGATAACACGTGACCAGGGTCAGGATCTCACTTCCGTCGGAATCCAATACTGCTATATCGGCCGGACCTACGATTTTCGTTGAAACCACCCGATAGCGATACTCGCCGTGCAGAGTTGTCAGGGTAATGATGTCATCGCGCTGGATATTCCGCAATGGGCGGAAAAACGTGTCGCGGTGCCCGGCGATGCCCACGTTGCCGGCCTCTCCCGGCATGGCGGTACCGGCGATATGGCCGACCGCGCGCCGGAGCGTTTTGTTACTGGTTCCTTCGATGACAACCGCGTTGACGCCCAGTCTCGCGACCTCCATACGGCCGATCAATCCGCTGGCGGTCACTGACGGGAGGCCCGGAGCCGCCTGGGGAACGAACTGCGTGAGCGCGGCGCTTTCCCAGCGCTCAAACACCCAGGCGTCGAGGACCACGAACCCGCCATAGCCCAACAGGACCAGAGCGGCGCTAAATAGCAGGCCCTGGGCGAAGTTCAAGAGCAGTCTCAGCGAGGTTTTATTCAGAACGACCCTCATCGCGATTAAGACGCCTGGATCCGGCGATACTCCGGCTGCCACATGGCGTCTTGCACCTGTTGCACGATGTCGGCGAGCCTGACCGCGGCCAATCCCTCCGCGACGGCGGCCTCCGCAACCGCTACCGCCACGGTCACAGTAACGCTGCGCAAATCCTCGACATACGGCAGCAGCGATGCTCCGGGAAGCCGTACGGCTACCAGACTGGACAGTGCGTTTACCGCGGCGGCCAGCATGCCGACGCTGACCATGCGGGCTCGGGACACAATCGTGCCCAGGCCCAAGCCAGGATATAGCATGGCATTTTCCGCCTGGCCGATGACGTGCGTGATTCCTTTGTGAGTAACCGGAGTGAACGCGCTGCCGGTGGCGATCAAGGCCCGGCCATCGGTCCAGGCAATCAGATCGGCGGGGGTGGCCTCGGCCATCGCAGAGGGGCTGGACAGCGGGAAGACAATGGGCCGGTCGGTGTGGCGGGCCATATCCCTGACCATCGCCTCGGTGAAGGCGCCTGACATCCCCGACGCTCCGATCAGCATGGTGGGCCGCACCTGGCGAATCACTTGCGCCAAATCAATGATCTTTCCGTCCGGGCTTTCGGCTCGCCAACTTCTGATTTCGGCGGCCGGGCGTGCGAAGGTCGCCTGATGGTCGAGCAACCGATCGCCCATGTCACTGGTGAGCAGTCCGTGTACGTCCACGCACCATAGCCGGCGGGTCGCCTCCTCGGAGGACAGACCTTCTCTGATCATCACATCGCGCATCAGGTCCGCGATACCGGTGCCGGCGAGTCCCATGCCGAAAATGACGACGCGTTGATTTCGCAGCAGCGTTCCACAGATGCGCATCGCGGAAACCGCGGCTGCCAGGGTGACCGCGCCAGTGCCCTGCAGATTGTCATTGAAGGTGCGGAGCCGGCCGCGATATTTTTCGAGGATGCGGCGTCCGGTGCCGGGCCCAAAATCCTCCCACTGTAACAGGGCGTTGGGAAACTGCTTGGCGGCGGCCGTGACGTAGGCGTCGATGAAGGCATCGTAGCGTTCTCCGCGGACCCGGGCATGCCGGTTCCCGGGGTACATCGGATCGGTCAGGAGGCCTTGCCGATTGGTGCCTACATCGAGCATCACCGGAATCACGCGGGTTGGGTCGATTCCTCCCGCCGCCGTATAAATCGCCAGTTTGCCGATGGCGATTTCGATACCGCCGACACCCCAATCGCCGATGCCGAAGATTTGCTCGGCATCCGTTGCCAGTATCAGGTCGACATCCGCAGGACCGGCTTCGAGATTAGCGAACGCTTTCTCGATCGCATCCGGATGATTTATCGATAGGTACACACCTCTGGGACGCCGGGACTCGTGATGGTATTGTTCCATGGCCAGTCCCACGGTCCGATGGTTCACGATCGGAATCATGTCGCGCAGGTGCTCGGAAAGCACGCGGAAGAACAAGACTTCATTACGGTCGTGGAGCGCGGTTAGATAGATATTCTTGCTGATTGCATCCGGCAGCCTCCGGTATTGGGTGAAGGCCGCCGTAGCTTGCGCCTCCAGCGTGCTGATAATATCCGGGAGTAGCCCGGTGAGGCCAAGGTCCTCCCGTTCCTCCGCGGTGAATGCGGTGCCCTTGTTCAATAAAGGAGTGGTCAGGACAGCCATGCCTCGCGCCTTGGTCGTGTAGCAGCCTGTCCCCTCTGAACGGCCCTTCCGTGGCGGGGGCACGAGCAGGGGGACCACTCTCTGTCGCATGTCTTTGCTCCTCGATTCAATCGGTGCTGGGGCTGACGCGGCTTTCATTGCTACTGCTTTCTAGGGCGCACCACAGGCCACGGTGCGCCCCAAGTCGAATCGGACTATCGGACAGCCTTACGCATGGCGCGAACGCCCAGACCGCCGCCTAATGCCAGCAGTCCACAAAGTAGAATCAAAGGCAACGAACTGGCGGTACCGGGAAGTTTGTTCTCGGCTACTTCGACCGGTGCTGCCGCGGCGGCCGCCGGAGGCTCGCTTTGGACCACCTGCGCTATTTCCACTTCTTCGCCGGTCGGCTTGACTGCGACGATGGGCGCCTGCTGCAGGACCGTGACTACTTCTGCTTCCTCGGGTTTCTCGACTTCCACGGGGACCTCGGCCTGGAGAGCAAGCACGGGTGTCTTGGTGACCTTCGCTAGCTCCACAGCCTTGGTTTTCGGATAAACGAATTCTTCGCCCCAGTTGGCTCCCGGATAGAACCATGCCCGAATCGCTTCCGGCTGGCCTCGCACGCCCTCATTAAAGGTGATTACGGTCTTGTTCTTGGCCACCAGGCGATAATTCGGAATCGCCAGGATGGTGGCGTAAATCATGGTCTGGTCTTTATTGAAAATCTGGACAATGTGGCGATTGGATGAGGAGTTCAGCAGCTTGAACACATACGTTCCGGCCGGCAACACTCTCATCCCCTTGATATGCACCGGTGGAATCTCCACGGGTCCGCTGAAGGTGACCGTGGTCTTCTTATCATAATCGTCGGCCTTCACACTGGGTGATAACCACAGGCCCAAAAGTGCCGCGCAAAACACGGCCGGTACTGCATTGAAAACTTTCATCTTCTAATTCCTCCGCGGGTGGTAGCAGCACGCCGGGGTCCATCGGAACAATCGCCATTCCCTGCCAAAAAAGCTGCAGATACTGCCCGGCGAGCCAATAAGGTTGACCGTACGAGGTCAGATGACCTCATCCCGTCAATCTGCTTTTCGGGCACCTTCCCCCAGGAAAGCATGGCCGGACGGGGATTGAGCTTCAGACCGGCCTCGGTCATCCGACGGCGGATGGTCAGCCTCTCACGCGATGGTTTCCCTCAGGAATGGGCAGGAGGGTCTATTTCACGACAAGCGAACGATTTCTACTTCGGTCCATTTCGTGCTCTGGCAAAGCATCGACATGACGAAGATTGAAATGAACCGCTTCAAATGTGCCCTGAAGAATAAGGTGGCGGATTTGGAATATGGAAACCGCAACCGCGAGGCCATCGCTATCGAGACGAGTCCCGACGAGCTGGATCGAATTCAGCATGGGCAAGAACGTGATCTGGCCATGGGGGCAATGGACCGTGACTCCAAACTGCTGCGCCAGGTTCGAGCCGCGCTCGAGCGCATGGACGCCGGAACTTTCGGATTCTGCGCGCACTGCGAGGAAGAGATCAGCGTGAAACGCCTCGCGGCGATGCCGTGGACCGCCGCATGTATCGTCTGCCAGCAGGCGGCCGACAACGCCGCCGGCCAACCCTGGAGCACCGATGAGGAACTGCTGGCCGCGGCCTGAGGCGCAAACCATATGCCGTCGAGAATACTACTGGTAGACGACGAGAACTCCGTTCGAGACTCGCTCTATTCGCTGCTGGAAAATGCCGGATACGAAGTGCTCGCGGCGAGCAGCGGTCCGGAAGGCCTGACCATTTTTCGCCAATCTACACACCCCATAGATCTGCTTGTTACGGACTACCAGATGCCCGAAATGTCCGGGCTGGAGCTGGCTCATGAATGCTCGCGGCTCTTTGGGGGATTGAGGGTGCTATATGTTTCAGGTTCTCGCCCCGACGATCAGCTTCTCGAGGATCTGGAAACACGCGGGAATGCCTTCCTGGCCAAGCCGTTTCGCGGACAGGAGTTGCTGCGCAAAGCGAAGGAGTTGATCGAATCGCCCGCCCCGCAGCCTGCGCGTGACTGAAAAGAACAGGCTCATGTTGCTTCCTACGCTAGTCCCCGCACTCCGCCAACCTGCTTGGATCGAACGCCGGTCGCGGCTGCGGTTTTCTGTAGAACTAAAGGTGCAATACCAGACGCGCGGCCGGAGCGATATCTTCAGGGGGACGGGCCGGGTGGTGAACATAAGCAGCGACAGTGTGCTGGTAGCCGGCGAGCACCAAATCCGCCCGGGCACCAGAATCGAATTGAGCATTGAATGGCCATTCCTGCTGGAAGGACGGATTCCTCTCCACCTGGTCACCTCGGGCAAGGTAGTTCGTTCCGGGACCTCGGGTTTCGCTGTCGTGCTGGCAGGATATCAATTTCGGACCAAGCGCAAGACCGTAGTCGCCATCGACGCGTCTCGCGCCAATGACCGCCACACGAACCTGACGCAAGCTGCCAGCGGCTGATCGCCCAAGCCATTCCACGGCCCTCGTTTCTGATAGCTTTTTAATGAATCCTCGTTTTTGACGATCCAGGGTCGGGTGACCAAATATCGTCGCCAGGGTTAACCCCAGGTGTGTTAGGGTTAAATCTGACCGGCTTTTCTGACCTCCTCCAGTTTGCAGGACACCCTTTCGTGTTCTTCACGCCGCTGGCCTTCTGGATCGACGGGGCAAGGAGGAAAGCGCAATGGCTACACAGCCACAGGTAGCCAGCTGGCTCGCCGAGAACGGTCCGCAGGAACTCGAGTTGTTGTTCCGGGCGATTGTGTTCCATCCTTCCGCACCCATTTTGGTCGCGGACGACAATCGCCGTTATAGGGATGCGAGTGTCGGCGCGAGCAAGCTTCTGGGTGTGCCACGGGAGAAAATCATCGGCCGCAGTCTGGATGATTTCGCAGTTCCGGGAGTGAAGCCCGAAATCTCCAAGCGGTGGCAGGCTTTTCTCGAAAAAGGCGAGCAGGAAGGTACGCTCCAGCTATTAGGTCCGGACGGAACTCCGCGCAATGTGGAGTATCTGGCTAAAGGGAGCGTGCTTCCGGTTCGGCACCTGATGGTGCTGCGTGACAAAACGGATCCCGAGGAGTCCCTGGGGCAGGGCATTCCAGGCTGGGTCCAGGACTATGCGTTGTTTTTGCTGAATACCGAGGGAGAGGTGGCCGCGTGGTATGCGGGTGCGGAGCGCATTTACGGATACAGGAGCGACGAGGTACTCGGCCAGCACGTTTCTATCTTGTATCCCGACGAAGATACTTTGCGTTCCAGGGTGGATCAGGAACTGAAGAGGTGCGCCGGCGAAGGCCATGCCGGCACCGAAGCCTGGCATGCAAAGAACGACGGATCGCGATTCTGGGCCAACGTGATCACCATGGCCCTGAAGGATCAGAACGGAGATCTGCAGGGCTATGCGCGAGTGGTTCGCGACTTCAGTGACCGTCATGACCGAGACGAAAAGCTGCGCAGGAGCCGCGCTCGCCTGCGGGCGATTCCCACGGAATCGACCATCGCAGGGGTTGTGTCCGGCGAATATGACCGGATTCCGGAAGTCAACGATGCTTTTCTCGAACTGGTGGGGTACACCCGCGAGGATCTGCAATCGGGCCGGCTTCAGTGGCCCGATCTTACGCCATCGGAATATCTGCCCCTGGACGAACTGGCGCACGAAGAAGGGCTGCGGTTCGGCGCCTGCACGCCGTTTGAGAAAGAGTTGATCCGGAAAGACGGAACTCGCGTTCCGGTCCTGATCGCCACGGCCGTTCTCAAGCTTTCCCCCTTCCGCTGGATCACCTTCGTGCAAGACCTCCGGGGGCGTGAACGGATGGAGAATGTCGACGAGCAAATCGCCGAGGGCAAGAATAACTTTGAGGAAATCATCGGAACCAGCGCGGGCATGAAACGCGTGATGGGGCAGGTGGAGGTGGTGGCGCCCACCGATGCGACGGTCCTGATCCTGGGAGAAACCGGGACGGGAAAGGAGCTGGTCGCGCGAGCCATTCATCGCATGAGCCCGCGGCGGAATCTTCCCTTTATCAGCTTGAATTGCGCGGCGATTCCTACGGGCCTGCTGGAGAGCGAACTGTTCGGCTATGAGCGAGGAGCCTTTACGGGGGCTTTAGGCCAAAAGATCGGCCGCTTTGAGATGGCCCATCGCGGGACCCTGTTTCTGGACGAAGTAGGGGACATCCCGCTGGATCTGCAACCTAAGCTGCTGCGCGCCCTTCAGGAAAAATCCTTCGAGAGATTGGGAGGCACGCGCACCATCCCCATTGACGTTCGCCTGGTGGCGGCAACCAATCGGAATCTGACGCAGATGATGGGGGATAAGCTGTTTCGCAGCGACCTTTATTACCGCTTGAAGGTCTTCCCGATCATCACGCCTCCATTGCGCGATCACTCAGAAGATATTCCCAGTCTGGCCCGCCACTTCACCAAGAAGTACGCGACGAAAATGGATCGGACTATTGACAAGATCCCGGCGGAGACCATGAAGGCCCTGTCCAGTTGGTCCTGGCCGGGCAATGTGCGGGAGCTGGAGAATTTCATTGAGCGCTCCGTCATTCTCTCGCGCGGCCCGAATCTCCGCGCTCCCTTGTCGGAATTACGGTCTGACGCGGCGGAGGCCACCGTCGGTTCCACGCTGGAGGAAGTGGAGCGGGATTATATCCTGCGGGTATTTCGGGAAACCAATGGAGTCGTCAGCGCCGCGGCGGGCCGTCTGGGAATACCACGGACGACGTTGAACGCGATGATGAAAAAGCTAGGCATCTCGCGTGGGGATCTTTAACGTGACAGCACGCGGGAGGGCCCACAGTTGGCGAAAAGTGGCCCGTGACCTGCATGGCACTATTCGACACTCCGGGCATGGTCGTTTCTGGATCGGAGGGAGACGGCCAGTCCGAGAGTGAACTGATATGGTGTTTCGAGATGGATATGGGGCAACGAATTTCTTACTCACTGATTCTGTGTGCCTGTGAATTGTGGGTGGGCGGCGCTGCAACCGCCCAACCTCAGAGTGGGGCGACTGTACCCACCGTGGAGACAATCCTGACCCGCATGGCGGAAGCTCGGGTTAAGAACCGGACTCAGCTTCGCCCTTACAGCGTGACCCGCGATTATAAACTGTTCGGCAAGGAAAAGCTGACCAAAGCGGAAATAATTGCCGATGTAAGCTTCGTTCCTCCGGATGCGAAACATTATGCGATCCGGCAGGCCAACGGCATGGGATTAGGCGAAAAGATCGTCCGGCAGATGCTGGATCATGAAACCGACATCGTCAAGGACTATAGCTCAACCGACCTGACGTCGGATAACTATGAGTTTCGCCTGATTCGCGAAGAGCCCTTGGACGGGCAGCCCTGTTACGTGCTGGAGATGCTCCCCAAGCGCAAAGGCAAGACTCTGCTGCACGGTCACATCTGGGTGGACGCGACCACTTACCAGCTTCGCCGCACGGAAGGTGAACCAGGCAAAGCGCCGTCCTGGTGGCTGCGGGATTCCCGCATCGTACTGGTCTACGGGGACGTTCGCGGAATGTGGCTGCAGACTTCTTCTGAATCCACCGCCAATGTCCGGTTCGTGGGCCCTTATACCATGGTTTCGCGCGATGTCGAGTATAAATTCAGCGAGCTCAGTGCCAGCCGGGACCGCTAGAGTGTTCTCTCGTTTCATCGCTCCGCTAGTGTTCTGCGGCCTGTTTTCCGCTCCAGCCGCATTCGGTTATTCGGTACTGACGCACGAGGCCATCGTCGATTCCGTATGGGACGCCTCCATCCAAAAGCTTTTGTTGAAACGCTTCCCAGCGACGACACCGGAGGAATTAGAGCAGGCGCATGCTTACTCGTACGGTGGCTGCATCATTCAGGACATGGGATATTACCCCTTCGGCAGCCACTTGTTCAGCGACCTGACGCATTATGTCCGCAGCGGTGATTTCATCACCGCGCTGATCCGCGAGTCGCAAGACCTGAATGAATACGCCTTCGCGCTGGGCGCGCTGGCCCATTATGCGGCCGATAACAATGGCCATCGCATCGCGACGAACCCTTCCGTACCGATCCTGTATCCCAAGCTGCGCCGAAAGTTCGGCAAGCAGGTTACCTATTGGGACAATCCTCTGGCGCACATCCGGACCGAGTTCGGCTTCGACGTCCTGCAGGTGGCGCAAGGGCGATACGCCACGGACCGCTACCGCGCGTTCATCGGCTTCGAGGTATCCAAGCCAGTGATGGAACGGGCGTTCGCGGACACCTACGGCATCAAAATGAAGGACGTCTTCGGAAGCCTGGATCTGGCGCTGGGAACGTTTCGCTACAGCGTCGGCTCGATCATCCCAGGCATGACCCGAGTGGCTTGGCAGCTCAAGCAAGACCAACTCGTCAAAGAAATCCCGGGCGTGACAAGACAGAAGTTTTTCTACAATCTCTCCCGCTCCAGCTATGAAAAGGAGTGGGGGACGATGTATCACAAACCTGGTTTCCGCACACGAATCGTGACCTGGATAGTGGCGGCTATGCAAAAGATCGGTCTCTTCAGGTCGCTCGCGTTCCGCCCGCCAACTCCGGAAGTCGAGAAAATGTTCATGGCCAGTTTCAACGCGAGCGTGGACAACTATCGCGTGCTGCTGGAAAACGTGAATGCCGGCCGCTTAAAACTGGCGAATGCGAACTTCGACCTGGGCGAACTCTCCCCGGCCGGCCAGTACGGGGGAACAGACGAGGCCTATGATGAGCTGTTGGGGAAGCTCGCGGATCGAAAGTTCGCTGATGTTTCGCCGGACCTGCGTGGAAATCTCCTGGACTATTATAAAGATCGCAAAGCGCCGGCTCCTCTCACCAAGAAGGCCGCCGAAAAGTGGACCAAGTTGACCGGCGAGGTGGAGGATCTCCGCGCCACGGCGACCGCTGCTGGGGCTCCCTGAGAACCCGGCCATTGAACCTCGGCCAAGACGGCCCAATCCCGCCATCGTCGAAGGTTTGACCGCAGGCGGTCAGGTGACCGTATGCGGTTAGCTTTGTCAGCCGCGTTCTTCCTCTCGTACCTCCAAAGCCTAGCAAAAGCACGAAGGTCCGGGTCGGCGTCGCACGTGCCCCAGCTAAAGAGGTCGCTGCGATGTGCGCGACGAAAGAGGTGAGGAAATGAAGAAACTAATCTTAGTGGCAGCCGTGGCGCTCACGCCGCTTATGGCCAAGGACAACGAGGCTGCGCAGCGCTTGGATGCGGCCGCAACCGTATTTTCGCAGGTCATGGGGACGCCGGACAAAGGCATTCCCCAAGAGATGCTGGAGCACGCCCATTGCATCGTGATCGTGCCGGATCTCAAGACCGGAGCGTTCATCGTCGGAGGCAAATATGGGAAGGGCGTCCTCTCCTGTAGGAACAAAGTCGGACCGGGCTGGTCCGCTCCGGGCACCGTCCGCATTGAAGGCGGAAGCTTTGGATTTCAAATCGGCGCCTCGTCCACCGACCTGATCATGCTGATCATGACGGAACGCGGAGCAGACAAACTGCTGGCGAGCAAATTCACCTTGGGCGCGGAAGGATCGGTCGCGGCGGGTCCAGTGGGTCGCACGGCAACGGCGCAGACCGACGTCCAGCTGCATGCGGATATTCTTTCGTGGTCGCGCTCGCAGGGGTTGTTCGCGGGTATTGCTCTGGAAGGAGCCACTTTGCGGCAGGACACCGACGATAACCAAGCCATCTACGGGAAACGCCTGTCGAACCGTGAAATCGTCATGCAGAAACGGCGGGTGCCCGCGGAGGCCACAAAGCTCGTCAATGAGCTGAATAAGTACTCGGCTCGCGAAGAAAAAAACGGGTCGGGCCAGTAAGCCGGCTGTCGTAACAGAAGGAACGATACACATGAAAAAAATCACACTAGGACTCCTGACGTTATGCGGGGTCCTAGCGGCCCAGAACCAGGGGCAGGAACGACGAGAGAACGCGGATCGGGCGGCATCCGGTCTCACTCCCATCTATCGCGTCACGGTGACGGAACGTACCGCGAAAGCGATCAGCTACCAGCACCGCAGCGGCGCCACGAAGATTGATTTCGGCGGTACGGCGCTCATGCCGGACGCCCATGGCGAAGCCAAAGTCGAGAGCAAGAAGGGATACATCGAAATCGAAGTGGAGTTCCGCAATATGATGGAGCCCACGAAGTTCGGAGCCGAGTATCTCACATATGTCCTGTGGGCCATTACTCCCGAGGGCCGTACTTCCAACCTGGGCGAAATTCTCCGCGGCGACGGGACCAGCGGCAAGCTGGACGTGACCACCGAATTGCAGGCGTTCGGCCTGGTGGTGACGGCTGAACCCTACTTCGCGGTGTCGCGTCCGAGCGATGTCGTGGTGATGGAAAACGTGGTGCGCGCCGACACCAAAGGGAAGATCGAGCTGATCGACGCCAAGTACGAACTGTTGCAAAGAGGCCAATATGAGCACTTGGCGAACGTACTCGACTTGAAGGTCAACGGCAAGACGCCGCTGGAGCTTTACGAAGCCCGCAATGCCGTCAACATCGCCCGCAAGAGCGGCGCGGATCGTTACGCCAAGGAAACGTTCGAGAAGGCCGAAAGCAACTTGAAGCAATCGGAAGCGTACCGCGCGCGCAACGCCGGATCGAAGCCCGTAACCATGACGGCACGCCAGGCGGTCCAGATCGCCGAGGATTCTCGTGCCATTGCCGTGAAGCGCCAGGATGACGAGTTATTAGCGGCCGAACGCCAATCGGGCGCCGACAGAGAAGCTCGCGCCGAGAACGCCGCAGCAAAGGCAAAGAGCGCGACGGCCAACGCTCAATCCGAAACAGCGCGCGTGGCACAAGAGGCAGCCACAGCACGTCTCAGCGCCCAGGCGGAAGCCGATCGCTTAAAGCGCGACAACGACGCCAAGGCGGCGGCCGCTGAAGATTCCGCGGAGCGCCTGAGACGCGAAAACGATCTGCGGGCGTCGAACGCGCAATCCACAGCCGACCGTTTGAAACAGGAGAACGACGCCAAAATGGCAGCTGCTCAGGCCGAGGCGGATCGCTTAAGGGGTGAAAATGATGCCCAAAGAGCCGCCGCGCAATCCGAGCTGGACCGTATCGCGAGCGAGAAACGGCAGTTGGAGACGGACAGGACAGCGCTGCGGGCGCAGCTATTACTGCAATTCAACGCGATTCTGCAAACCCGCGACACGGCCCGCGGATTAATCGTAAACATGTCGGATGTGCTCTTCGATACGGCGAAATTCACGCTTCGGCCTGAAGCGCGGGAGAAACTGGCCAAGGTGGCCGGCATCGTCGCAGGGCACCCCGGGCTGCGGTTGGCAGTAGAAGGTCATACCGACAGCGTGGGCGGCGACGACTACAATCAGCAGCTCTCGGAAGAACGCGGCGGATCCGTGCGGGACTATTTGGTCCAGCAGGGAATCGCCGGGACCTCGGTTTCCTCAAAAGGTTTTGGGAAAACCCAGCCAGTGGCTTCGAATGAAACCGCGTCGGGACGGCAGCAAAACCGCCGAGTGGAACTGGTGATCTCCGGCGAAATCATCGGCGAAGACCTCCGAGTGCCGATCGCCGCGAGGTAACCATCACGGCTGGCTCATCATCTTCCAGCAGGATGAGCCAGCCGGCCTCCACCCCGATAGCATCGCGGCTGCCGTTGGCTTATCATGGCACCGATGCGCTTTATCAGCCCCTCCATCTTCCTGGCCACCTCTCTTGCTGCTCAGTGGCTCAACTTACCAACGCCTGGAATTCCCCGCACGAGTGATGGTAAGCCGGATCTCGCCGCCTCCGCGCCCAAAACGTCAGATGGTAAGCCCGACTTCTCCGGCATGTGGGCCCCACGCGACGTCCTGCCCTGCGACGCCAACCAGCGCGGCGTGCAATGCACTGAACTTCCCTTAACGCCACAGCTGGTTAACTTCGCCGCGGGCCTCAAGGACGGCCTTCCCTACCAACCGTGGGCCGCCGCCTTGGTCAAAAGCCGCTCCAAGGATGTCGCCTACACCGACCCCCACACACACTGCATGCCCCCCAACTACCCGCGCGCCTGGGCCTTTCCCGAAACCCAGAAGATTTTCCAGACGCCCACCCAGCTTGTCATCCTGCACGAATTCAATGCCAGCTACCGCCAGATCTTTTTTGACGGCCGGAAACTCCCCGCAGACATGCTGCCGACGTGGGACGGTTACTCCGTTGCCCACTGGGAAGGCGAGACGCTGGTGGTTGAGTCCGCGGGGTATCGGGACGATTCATGGCTCGACACGGCGGGCAATTTTTTCTCGAACGAAGCCCGCGTCACGGAGCGCATCCGGCGCCCCAACTTCGGCAACCTCGACATCGACGTGACCGTCAATGACCCCAAGGTGTTCACCAGACCATGGACCATAAGTCTGCACATGAAGCCCCTGCTCGACACCGAAATGATCGACTTCATATGCCAGGAAAACAACAAGGACATTGGCCACCTCGTGCGATAATCCGACAGTCGGAACTCGCTCGTTTAAGTGTGGCCGGTCGCCGGCTTGGATGCGCCGTCCGGAGCGGGAGTTTCGGAGATCAGGTCGGCGTGCTCGCGCAGCTCAACAGTGAACATGAGTGCGGTCCGTTCCTTCCATTGCACTTCTACCAGGCGCACGCCGTCCAGTGGTCCCCGAACGACAGTCACCACGTCGCCAACTTCCGTGAAGCTTGTTTTGTGTAGCCCATTCTCCAGAATTATGGCGATAAGGGGGATTTTCGTTCTGAAGCATTGAGATACCATACGGCGCACTTAAGCAGGTTTAAGACCCCAGGTAAATCATGCATTTTAAAGGGAAACGCTGGATGGCCGTTGACGCGATGTCGCCGGATGACTGCCCGTGGTCGCGAGGTCGGACACGCCAGGACGCCTAGGGGTACACCCAGTTGCATATCCTTCGCCTAACTAATACCCTTGGGACGCGTGACTGGGTCAATCTGTCTACACTCCTTTTGGCGCAAGTAAGGGGATTTTATGTTAACGGGCAAGCGATTCAGGTTGAATCAGCGGACTCTAGCTGTTGAAGTTCTAGATGGAGTTCGCAACGCGATAACCATACCGAGTGGGGCGATCATCGAAGTATTACGTGAGTGCACTGACGGGGAGCAAACGGTAGACGTGCTCTGGGGAAGCAGGAGCCTGGAAGTCTTCACATGCAACGTCAGAATGCGCGGGGAAATGATTGTCGGCCAGTAGACGGCGGATCAGCTTCATCCGTTACTACTCGAATAGCGCAGACTCAGATCACCACGCGGTCAATATAACGCTCATGGTTCCGCTTATTCGGATTCTTCTTTTTGGTATTTTAACCTTGTTGATTTTCTTGAATAAGGCTTCGATGACATCCGCGCAATGCTTGGGCGGTGACTAGGGTCAGTTGCCCAATGTGGGCGCGACAGGGCGGCTTTTCGTCCTGCTCGCGTCCTGGTGCAGCAAATCCCTTAAGTTCGGCAGTCGACTTGAAAGTCTCAATGCAGGTATCGCCCGGTCGTCTGCATCGATCCGTGGCCCAGCGGTAGCTGGATCGGCGCGCACGGGGGTTGACATCGCGGCACGTACCCAGGAAAACGGTCAGCGGACCTCGATTCCATTCTTTTAGAGAGTGTAATGGATACCAAGTCAATTCAATGACTTGTGGATGGTGAGCCGGGCGGGGCTCGAACCCGCGACCACCGCATTAAAAGTGCGATGCTCTACCAACTGAGCTACCGGCCCGATCAGGAAAGTAGAACGGACTCCTATTGTAACGCGCGCTCTACCGTCGAGGCCAGTTTCGCGAGGCCCGCACCAACGTCCGATCCGAGATGAACGTGCAGCGTACGGCGGCCGCGCTCGCGGAGAACCTGCAGATCGCCCGAAGCCTGCGCTGCCTTCACCACTCCGAACGTGTATTTCTGTCCCGGTACCGAAACGTCCTTGGCATCATCGCACGTGATCTGCAGGAAGACGCCGGTATTGGGTCCGCCCTTGTACAGCTGGCCGGTGGAGTGCAGGAATCTCGGCCCGAACCCCAGCACCGTGGCGACTCTCTTCGAATCGCGAACCTTGCGACGCATCGCCTGCAACGCGTCTTCGTGCGCGGCGTTCATTTGGATGTAGGCCAGGATTCCAAAATAGTCGCTGGTGCGGACTGACCCGAAGTGAGCCCTCAGGCGTGGTTCCAGATTCGGGTCGGCGATTCGCACCACGTCGGTTTCGGGCGGCAGCGAGCCGGATTCCTCGAAAGCGGACGTGAGTTTCTTGGTCGCAATCTTGGCCGCTTCCACATCCGGTTGATTGAAAGGATCCAGACTCAGGATGGATCCCGCCACGGCCGTCGCGATCTCCCAGCGAAAGAATTCGGCGCCCAGATGATAGACGTCGGGCACAGATAGGCGCACTACGGGATGTCCGGCGGTTTCCAGGGCGGCCACCTCGCGATCCTGTTGCGGATCCGGCGCACTCTCCAGGCGCTCATACACGAAGACCCGGTCAGATCCATACGCCGAAGGCGCGCCGAGCGGCTCTCGATCCACCGGAACCAGACCCTTCCCGATCTTGCCGGTGGATTCCGCCAAGAGCTGTTCAAGCCATGCACCGAGATCGTGAATCTTCGGAGACGCGACGATGGTGATTTTATCCCGCCCGGCAAGGGCCAGCGATCCCAATAGCGCTCCCAGCACCAGCCCCGGATTTCCGTCCAACGGCTGCGAGGGCGAACACGCGTTCACCATACCCTGAGCCAGACCGGCAAACATGGGAACGTCCACGCCCATGCCCGCGGCTGGAATCATTCCGAAATCGGAGAGCGCGGAATACCGCCCGCCGATGCTGGGGCGGCCGAAGAAGGTGCGCCAGAATCCGTCCTGCTCGGCCACCTGCTGCATCTTCGAACCCGGATCGGTGATGGCGATGAAGCGTTTTCCGTCGCGGCCGGCGCGCTCGAAGAAGTATTGCTTAAAGATGTTCGGTTCGAGCGTGGATCCGGATTTGCTCGAGACGATGAACAGGGTCCGCGCCAGGTCCACGCGGCTCTCCACTGCCAGCAATTGCGCCGGATCGGTAGAATCCAGCACATGCAGCTCGGGGAATCCTTCGCGTTTGCCAAAGGAAAGTGCGTGCACTTCCGGGCAAAGGCTCGATCCGCCCATCCCCAGCAGCAGGATGTGGGTGAATCCGCGGTCCTTTATATCCTGGGCGAACTTGTCGAACTTGTCGGCTGCGCTTAGCTGCGCCTCGACGATATCCAGCCAGCCCAGCCAGTTACTCTCGTCGCGGCCGGTCCACAGCGAAGCGTCCTTAGACCAAAGCCGCGCGAGTTTGCCGCCAGTGCGCCAATCGTCCAGTGTGCGTTGCAGCGCGGAGTGCTGATCCGGCGACAGCGAGAACGTTCCGGGAGAGGACACGAGCCGGACTAGCTTCCGCTGGGCTTGGCGATATCCACGCCACCCTTGAAATAGGCGCCGTCTTCAATCACGATTCCCGCCGTCCGCACATCGCCCACCAGGTTCGCGCCTTTGCGGAGGATAATGCGCTCAGAAGCGTCGATGTTGCCCTGCACGGAGCCGGCCACATCCACTTCCTTGGCCTTGATATTGGCCGAAGCCTTTCCTTTAGGGCCCACGGTGAGGCGGCCATCCAGCTGGACCTGACCTTCCAGCTCGCCGTTGAGCTGCAAAGTCTCGTGGCTGGTGACTTCGCCCTTGATCTTCATCGTCTCGCCAATTAATGTTCCGTCCATGAATTCTCCATTCTTTCGATGCCAGATCTCCGTACCACCCTAACGGTAACCTCTTGATCTTAGCCGAAATCGGCCGGGAGGGAAAGTGAAATGCAACGGAAAGACGGTCTCCGGCATCTTCCCTTCGAGCTTATGACGATTCAGAACTTATTCCACCGTACACTGGCGATCGTGCTTGCCGCGCTACTGCCGGCGGTAACTGTCTTGGCCGAGGAGACGCACATCGTTCCGCAATCGGAACTAAATTCAGCATTAGTCGCAGCCGGGCAGCAGCGTCTGGGAAACATCTCTCATCTGGAACGATTCTTCCTGGGCAAGTCAGCTGAAAATGCGCTGCAAGGGGCCCACTTAAACGGAGATCAAATCCGCAGCGCAATCGCGACGCTGGATGACCAGGAGCTGGCGCGCCTGGCCGCACGGGCCGATAAGGCCAATGCCGACTTCGCAGCGGGTTCCCTCACCAACCAGGAACTTACCTACATCGTGATTGCGCTGGGGACGGCGGTGCTGATTCTGGTGATTGTCGCGGCGCGATGAAATTGGGGCGATGAAATTACAGCTCAGGGCACTCACGATCATTGCGCTGGCGGTGGGGGCGGGAACGATCGCCGCGGCGGAAAACGTGTGGCTGGACGTTCCCTTCATCCGGCAGGAAGACCGCGGCTGCGGAGCGGCCTCTTTAGCCATGGTGATGGATTATTGGCGTGGTCACGGCACCGGCGGATCACCGGCCGACGTGCAGGACATTTACCGCCAGCTGTACGTTCCGGCGCGCAAAGGGATTCCTGCCAGTGCCATGCAGGGGTATCTGGAATCGCGTGGGTTCCAGGTGTTCGCGTTCTCCGCGGAATGGTCCGACCTGCGTCACCACCTGGATCGAGGGCGGCCTTTGATCGTCGCGCTGAAGACGGGAGCGGATTCTTTTCATTACGCCGTGGCGGCGGGCGCCAGTGAGTCGACCATTTCCCTCAACGATCCCGCGGACCGGAAGTTGCGCCTTTACTCCCGCGCGGACTTCGAGAAACGCTGGGCGGCTACTGAGCGCTGGACGCTGCTGGCGGTGCCGCTTCCCGGATGGTGATCCTGATCTTTCTGCTCGCGACGCAGCTGGCTTTTGCCGACCATTACCAGCGCGGCATGGAACTGGCCGGTAAAGGCTCCTGGCGGGAAGCGCGCGAGGAACTGCTGGCGGGCAGCGTGGAATCTCCACGCGACAAGCGATTTATGATCGAATTGGCCGGCGTGGAGTACCGGTTGGGAGACCGGAATCTGGCTCGGAACTATCTGCGCAGGGCACTGGACCTGGACCCGGCCGACACCTACGCCATCGATTTCATTGCCACGCTCTATTTCCTCGATGGAAACGCCGAAGCCGCCTTGCAGTATTGGAATCGCATCGGCAAGCCCCGCATTCAGAACATCGAAATTTCTCCTCATCCGAAAGTACGCGCCGAACTGCTGGATCGTGCTTTGGCCTTCGCGCCCGGCGATGTCCTGACGCTGAGCCGCTACCGGTCCACGATGGCTTGGATGACGGGGCTCGATACTTTCGAGGGCCTTCGCCTGGACCTGCAGGCCCGCGATGATGGGGGCTTCGATGCAACGTTCCGCTGGCGCGAATTACCGCGCTGGGTGGATGCGGCGCAGGCATTGGCGGGGGTTCCGTTTCAGATTCTGGAGTTCCGCGAACACCTGGGCCAGGATGGCGTCACGCTGGCGGCGCTATACCGGTTCGATGCACAAAAACGGAGGGCCGGCCTAACCTACTCGCAGCCGCTGAAGGGCAATCCCAAAGTGCGCTATTCGATCTTCACGGACGCCCGCAGCGAGACCTGGAATATCGGTCAGCCCGCGGATTTTCGCGTACGCAGAGTCGCGGCCGGCGCGGCCGTGCGCTTCATCCCCTTCGGCCGATTTTCCTGGGAAACCGGTATCACACTGGCGGACCGGCAATTTCCCGGCGCACCCGGCCTGATATCGGGACCGTCCCTCGCGTATTCCGTCTCCTTTCGTTACCGGTTCCTCAATATTCCAACCCGCAGACTGACAGCCGACTTTCGCGGAGAGGGGGAGATGGGCCGCTTATTCGATGGCACGGCAGGCGGGTTGTTCGCACGCACCGACTGGTCCGTGCGAAGCCAATGGTTCCCCAAACCAACCGGCACCGATTATCAGGTTCTCGCCAGGATCAGCACGGGTGCGGTAATGGGGAAAGCACCGCTGGACGAATTATTCATGCTGACCTACGATCGCGACTACGATCTTCCCTTGCGAGGCCACAGCAGCACTACTGACGGCAAGCGTGGCAGTGCGCCCATCGGCCGGCGATATGTGCTCGCCAACGTGGATTTCTACAAGTCCATCTGGCATCCGTCGCTGGTAACCTTCGACGTAGGTCCGGTGTTAGATCTCGGACGTGTGTGGGACCAGATCGCACCCATGGAACGCGGCAAGGTTTTAGTCGACGCCGGCGCCCAACTGCGCGTAGGTCTTCCGGGCGGGTTTCAAGTGATCCTATCCTATGCGCGAGATCTGCGGGGCGGGTCCGGCGTCTTCGATAGCTTCACGCGCTGACGGCTGCCAGCCGCCATCCTACATTTTGTGGAGCTGGTAAAACCCGCTCATCTTCAGCGTGATCACTATGGGCTTGCCGCTGAGATTTAGCCAGAACCATCCGTGGATCCCTTCGAAGGGGGCCACGAACGTTCCGTTGCCCTTGGTATTTTCCTGTTCCTCGCGATAGCGCACCGCGTGCTTGGGATCGTTGGAAGGTTCGCCGTGAAAGTCGTAGTACACGCTTTCGTGATCCACGGACCAGCTGTAGACCATCGATTCACCGGCCTTCATAGCGACTTTGTATTCGATCTCGCCGTCAGGGCCGAGTGGAATTTTCACCGTGTCGGTCCGGTACTCGGCGGGATAAAACCAAGCGTTGGTAGTGAGCGCCGGCGTCGTAGCCGCCTTGCCGCTGGAGGCAGCGTCCGCGGGCGCATCGGCCGCCGGTTTAGCGACGGTGGGTGTCGCGAGCGCAATCAGGCCGGTCAGCTTGCCGAAGCCAGTGGGATCCTTGCGGTACTCGGCCGGCATGATGACACATACGGTGAGAACCGCTCCGACTAGCGCAGCGATTCCCAGTCGTAGCAGCAATCCTCCGCGCGATGGCATTTGGAGAGCCGGATTCATACGGCGCTCCCGAACGTGTATCCAGCCAGTTGGTATCCGATCAACACGAAGCCGGCTGTCATCAACAGGACATTGGCGAACACGGCATGCTTTCCGAAGTCGGCCGTCCGGCGCCACTGCGTCATGACGAACAGAATCACGGTCAGAGCGAGAAGCTGGCCGATCTCTACGCCCACATTGAACGAAATCATATTTGCTACCAACCCCACGCGCGAAAGATTGAATTCCTGAAGCTTGGTCGCCAGACCAAACCCGTGGATCAGGCCAAAGCCCAAAACTGCCGCCTTGGCGTTGATCTGGAAGCCGAACAAGGTCCGGAATCCGTCCAGATTGTCGAAGGCTTTATAGACCACCGAAAGTCCGATTAGCGCATCTACAATGTACGAATTGACGTGAATCCCGCCTAGCACGCCCGCCAGCAGCGTGACGCTATGGCCGACGGCGAAACACGTTACGTAGATCGCTACGTCCTTCAGCTTATATAAGAAGAAGATCACGCCTACCAGGAACAGCAGGTGATCGTAGCCGGTCACCATATGCTTGGCGCCCAAGTATACGAACGGTGCGATATGCATGCCCGTCGAGTTCCGGACGAAGTCGGCATCGCGGCCGGTCACTGTGTGGGCCAAGGCCAGCGTCGCGGTCGCCAGAAGGACGGGGAGAAGCTTTTTCATCTGTACCACTATAAGACATCCTCTATATGCCGGGCGGCATATCGCCCCTAATGGAGGCGTCGATCAACTGGATCGTGTGGAGCACCGGCGTTCTTTGCCCCTGGCGTTCGAGCGCCGCGGCGATTTGCAGCATGCATCCAATATTGCCGGTGGCGACCACATCGGGTTTTGCAGCGGCGATGTGCTGCGCCTTGCGGTCCGCCAGCGCGTCGGCTGTCTCCGGCTGAACCAGGTTGTAAATGCCTGCTGACCCGCAACATAAGGTTGCTTCCGGCAGATCCAGCATCTCGACTCCGGGGATCGCTGCGAGCTGCGCCCGGGGCTGCGTCCGGACGCGCTGGGCATGCTGCAAGTGACACGAATCGTGATACGCGACACGGATGTTGAGAGGCTTCCGGGCGGCTCGGGGCGCCAGCTCCTCCAGGAACTCGCAGACATCTTTGCACTTGGCCGAAAACCGCGCCGCCCGCTCCGCGTATTGAGGATCGTCGCGCAACTGATAGCCGTACTCGCGAACGTTGGAACCGCAGCCGCCGGCGTTGGTGACGATGACGTCGACCTTCGCCTGTTCGAAGACGCCGATGACGCGACGCGCCAGCTCGAGCGCAGGCGCTTCCTCGCCCGCATGAACCATCAGGGCGCCGCAGCAGGGCTGCTCTGCCGGCGCGATTACCTCGCAGCCTTCGGCCGCCAGCGCGCGAACGGTGGCTGCGTTGATCTCCGGCATGAATTCGCGCTGGACGCATCCCAGCAGCAGGCCGACCCGCTTGCGTTGCTGGCCCTGCGCGGGTGTGACGGCCGCAATAGTCTGGCTCGCGCCCAGCGCGGGCATCAGCGCTTCCATCGCGCCGAGTTGCTTCGGAAGCAGTTTCAAGAGTCCCGATCCGCGAACCAAAGCTTGCAAGCCGGATTTTTGATAGACACGCAGGAACACCCGCAGCAGACGAAGACGGTCAATGCGCGGAAAGGTGTTGAAAATCATCCACCGTTGCAGCCGCTCGACCGTGGAGCGAGGATGGCGGCGTTCGATTTGAGCGCGGGTCGCCTCGATGAGTTTGGCGTAGTCGACACCTGAGGGGCACGCGGTCATGCACGACATACACCCCAAACAGGTGTCGATGTGCCGGACCCAGGCGTCGGTCATGGCGGTAGCGCCGTCGCTCGCCATCTTCATCAGATAGATGCGTCCGCGCGGCGAATCCATCTCGTTGCCCCACAGCACGTAGGTTGGGCAGGCGGGCAGGCAGAATCCGCAATGCACACATTGATCGATCAGTTCGGGCGCGGGGGGATGGTGCTGGTCGAACGCTTCCGTCATCAAATGCCGCCCACGAATCTTCCGGGATTCAAGGTTTCTTTGGGATCGAACTGCGCCTTCACCGCTCGCATCAAAGGTAGAGCGTCTCCGGCCGATCCCCACGAATCGAGTTCGCATCGCCCCAGGATCACGAGTGAACCACCGTCTTGTTCCATTGTCCTACGAAGCGACGCCAGATCACCATCGAACTGCGCGTAGCCGACTCCAGTCGCCTGGATCACATAACGTGAAAATAACGCCGCGGCTGCTGAGATTCGCGACGGCAGTGTAGTGAATTTCACGATCGGTTTGTTGCTGAAAAGTTCTTCCCGGGCCTGCCACACTGTCGGCGAGCCTTCTTGAACCGGGCCCATCTGCTGGATCGAAGCTTCCTGGGCAGCGATTCCGTCCAGAGTACCCTCCAGCAAAATATCGATATTGCCGTTCCTTACTTGGACCGCGGCGGGCGCGAGTTGCGCGCCGAGAATCGCGAGGGCAATGCGCTGCGATTCGGCAGCATCCGTTGTCGCGATGGTCAGAGTCCGCGTATTGCGGGGCAGGGGATGCAGACGAAAGACCGCGCGCGTGATCACACCAAGCGTCCCCATCGCACCGGTCGCCAGCTTCGGAAGATCGTATCCCGCGACGTTCTTCACTACTTTCCCGCCACTCTTCGCGATGGTTCCTTCCGCCAGCACGAGCGTAATGCCAATGATCAGGTCCCGCAAACTTCCGTAGCCCAGCCGCAGAGCCCCGCTATCGTTGGTCGAGAGGATTCCGCCGATAGTCGCCTTCTCCGGCCACAGCGGATCGACGGCCAGGCGCTGCCCATGCCCGGCCAGCGTGCGTTGCAATTCGGCGATGGTGCAGCCCGCCTCGACGGTCACCGTCAGGTCCGCCCAGGCGTGTTCGATTACCCGATTCTGACGGCGCATAGAAAGGAGCACGTCCGCCTTACGGGGTGGATTTCCCCAGTCGAGCTTGGTGCCGCCACCGGTCGGAATCACGGACTGGCCGGTTTCATTGGCGCTCCGGAGAATCGCGCCCGTTTCCTTCTCGTCGGTAGGCTCGACCGCAGTCGCGCCAGACAGTTCTGCGATACTCAAAATCTTTCCGCGACCCCTGCTGTCTCTAAAGGATGGGGAACATATTCGCCGGGTTTTTCGCCGCACAATCGCGTACGCGGGAAAACTTTGGTGGGATTGGAAAGCTGCAAGGGATCGAAAGCGCAGCGGACACGTTGCATGGTGTCCAGGTCCGGCTCGGCGAACATCTTCGACATCATGTGCTTCTTTTCTTCGCCCACGCCGTGCTCCCCAGTGATCGATCCGCCCTTTTCGATGCACAGCTCCAGGATTCTCTCCGACAGCCGCTCGGCGGCCTTTTCCTGCCCTGCGATGCGGCGATCGTACAGCACCAGCGGGTGCAGGTTTCCGTCGCCGGCGTGAAAAACGTTCGCCACACGCAGTCCGGTCTCGGCGCTTAGCTGATCGATCTCGCTCAAGATCTGGGGCAGGGAAGTCCTGGGGATCACCCCATCCTGCACGATGTAGTTCGGCGAAATGCGCCCCATGGCGGCGAACGCGGCCTTGCGGCCTTTCCACACCAGCGCCCGTTCGGCCTCCGACTGAGCCACGCGGATTTCCCACGCTCCGTGCCGGCGACAAATTTCATCGACGTGCGCCATCAGGGCGTCAACTTCAGCCACCGGCCCGTCTAACTCGACCAGCAGGAGACCCCCGCAGTTGGGGTAATTCGCGTGCACCGCGGCTTCGGCAGCCTGAATCGCCAGGTTGTCCATCATCTCGATGGCAGCAGGCAGCATTCCGGCCGCGATAATTCCGCTGACAGCCGCGCCTGCCTCCGTGGGGCTTCCAAAGGCCGCCAGGAGTGTACGCACGCACTCAGGCCGCTTCACGATCCGTAAAGTAATCTTCGTCGCGATCCCTAACGTCCCTTCCGACCCGACGAACACGCCCGCCAGATCGTAGCCAGGTGTGTCGAGCGTCTTGCCGCCGAAGTGTACCAGGGACCCATCCGGCAGCACCACCTCCAGGCCCAGCACGTGAGTCGTGGTGAAGCCGTACTTCAGGCAGTGGGCGCCGCCGGAATTTTCCGCGACGTTGCCGCCGATACTGCACACGGACTGCGAGGAAGGGTCCGGTGCGTAGAAGAAGTTCGCGGAAGCCACGCGGCCCGTGACGTCCAGGTTGATCACGCCCGGCTCCACCACCACGCGTGCGTTGGGCAGATCGACTTCGATGATCCGTTTCATCCGCGCCAGGCAGATGACGATCCCGCCCGCCACCGGCAGCGCTCCGCCGCTCAAGCCCGTGCCGGAACCGCGCGCTACGAAGGGAATCCGCTCGCGATGGCATATCCGGACGACCGCCTGCACTTGTTCGGTGGTTTCGGGCAGAACCACGGCACTGGGGACGACACGGAAGTTAGTCAGTCCGTCACATTCATAGGTCCGCAGTTCTTCATTCGAGGAAATCAGGCCGTGAGAGCTCAGGATTCCGCGCAGTTCATCCAATGTTTCTGGGGCCGTTTGGGGATTCACCTACAGATACCGGTACGCTTCGAGCGTGAGGAAGTCCTTGCACTCCGGATTCACCATCATCAGCTCGAAGAGCTGGGCGGCCTGCGGGAATTTGCTCTTCTCGTAGCGTTCATCGCCTGCGTTCGAGCGGATCTGGGCGAGCTGGGTCTTAATTGTGTCGCGGATCATCGGCGCCGAGATCTTTTGGCCGTTGGACAGCTGCGCGCCGTGGTGCATCCACTGCCACACCTGCGTGCGCGAAATCTCCGCGGTGGCGGCGTCTTCCATCAGGTTGTAAATCGGCACGCAGCCGTTACCGCGCAGCCAGGATTCCAGATACTGGATGCCGACGTCGATGTTCAAACGCAATCCCTGGTTGGTGATCTGGCCCTCGGGGACCTGAATCAGATCCGCCGCGGTCACCTTCACGTCTTCGCGCTTCACGTCAATCTGGTTGGGCGTCTTCATGTACTGGTCGAAGATTTCCTTGGCGATCGGGACCAGGCCGGGATGAGCGACCCAGGTTCCGTCATGGCCGGCCCTCACTTCGCGCAGTTTATCCTGCCGGACCTTTTCCATAGCCGCGGCGTTTGCCGCAGCATCATTCTTTATAGGAATCTGCGCCGCCATGCCGCCCATGGCGTGGATCTCGCGGCGGTGGCAGGTCTGGATCAGCAGGTCCACGTAGGACTTGAGGAAGTGCTTGTCCATGGTGACCGTGACGCGATCCGGCATCATGAACTTGGGATCATTCTTGAACGTTTTGATGAAACTGAAAATGTAGTCCCAGCGCCCGCAGTTGAGCCCCGCGGAATGGTCGCGAAGCTCCCACAGGATTTCGTCCATCTCGAACGCGGCCAGAATCGTCTCGATCAGAACGGTCGCGCGGATAGTCCCGTTGGGCACGCCCAAGGCCTCTTGCGCGTGAACAAAAACGTCGTTCCAGAGACGCGCTTCCAAATGACTCTGGATTTTCGGTAGATAAAAATATGGGGCCGTGCCATTGGCCATGCGAACCTTGATGTTGTGGAAGAAATACAGGCCGAAGTCGAATAGCCCGCCCGAGACCGGCTGGTCGTCCACTTGAAAGTGTCGTTCGACCAGGTGCCAGCCGCGCGGACGAACCATGAGCACCGCCGGCTTCGGATTGAGCTGGTAGCGTTTGCCTTCCGGGCTGGTATATTCAACGTCTCCGCGAACCGCATCTCGCACGTTGATCTGGCCTGTCAGATTGTTCTCCCAGGTGGGTGAATTCGAGTCTTCGAAATCCGCCATGAAGACGTTTGCGCCGGAGTTCAGCGCATTGATCACCATCTTCCGGTCGACAGGTCCGGTGATCTCGACGCGCCGGTCCATCAAGTCGTTAGGAATAGGTCCGACCACGTAGTCACTCTTGCGGATCTCGGCGGTTTCCGGAAGAAAATCGGGAAGTTGCCCTGCGTCGATTGCCGATTGGCGAACCAAGCGGCGATTCAGGAGATCTTTCCGCCGGGAGTCAAAGCGCCGATGAAGATCGGCCACGAAAGCGATGGCTTCGGGGGTAAGGATCGCCTCACATCCAGGGGGAATCGGTGCATCGATTTTGACGCCTTGAGGCGCCAAGTTAGGACTACTCATGTCCCTCCAGGATACCCTGGAAAATACCTCGGAATTCTATTTAGGGTCCAACTCTCCGATGTCCTCGTTCCAAAGAGTTGGATGCTCCCGGATAAACTGTTGCATGAGGTCCACACACTCAAGGCTATCAACCACTTGGACGTCAACGCCGCGCGAAGAAACGTAGTCTTGCGGGCCTTTAAATGTTCGATTCTCACCAATGATCACGCGGGGAATCTTGTACAGCAAGACGGCGCCGCTGCACATGTCGCAAGGGGATAGGGTCGAGTAAAGCGTCGAGCGCCGGTAATCTGAGGGTTGCAGCCGGCCCGCATTCTCCAGGCAATCCATTTCGGCGTGGCGTATCACGCTGCCTTGTTGAACACGCTGATTGTGCCCGCGGCCGGCGATCTTGCCATCGATCACCAAGACCGAGCCGATGGGAATGCCGCCTTTGCTCAACCCTTTGCGCGCTTCTTCCATCGCTGCCCGCAGAAAATCGTCCATAGTGCTTTTAATGGCGAACCTCTAAATGACTTGCAGGACAATCTTTCCGCGCACGTGTTCGGTCTCGCTCATCTGGTGCGCTTTGGCGGCATCGCGAAGAGGGAACACGGCAGCGATTTCCGGACGAACTTTTCCAGAATCGGCCAGTCTGGCGATCTCCGCGAGCTGGTCGGGATTGGCTTGCCCCCAAATGATGCTTGCGCGTACGCCATGCGCCTTGGCGTCATCTTCCGATGGCGGCGGACCAATCAGCGCCACCAGGATGCCGCCTTTTTTAAGAACCTTCCAGGATCGGCTTCGCACCTCGCCGCCCATGCTCTCGATCACTGCATCGAAGTCGTGCACGACACTCTCGAAACGCGTGGTTTCGTAGTTGATCGGAAGGTCGCAGTTGAGCTGCTTCAGATATTCCTGATTGCGTCCGCTGGCCGTGCCCGCGACGTACAGACGCTTCTGCTTGGCGAACTGGACGCCCAAGTGCCCCACGCCTCCGGTGGCTGCCTGAATCAGGACCTTCTGCCCGGACGTCAAGCCTGCGGTGTCGAACAATGCCTGCCACGCGGTCAGTCCCGCCAGCGGGATCGCGGCCGAATGAATGTGATCCAGACTTTTCGGCTTATACGCAAGCTCGCTTTCTCTCACCGCGATGTACTCGGCATAGGCGCCGTTCCGTCCGGGATCGGGGCGGCCGTAGACTTCGTCGCCCGGTTTGAATCCGGCCACCCCAGAGCCGGCCGACTCGATTACGCCCGAAACATCCCAACCCAGGATGAACGGGAGAGTATAGTCTCGAAAGCCCCGCAGGTGTCCCGCGCGGATCTTCCAATCGATGGGGTTGATGGATGCGGCATGCACCTTTACCAGCACTTCTCCGGCGGCGGGCTCCGGCTTGGGGACGTCTTCATAGACCAGGACGTCGGATGTCCCGTAGCTGTGAAATCGGATTGCTTTCATGGTTGCCACGGCGTTTGCCATCAAGTAGTCTATCAGCGTGGGACATAAAGTAAGCAGGCGAAAGCTGCTCTCCGCGGCGAGTGCCGGAGCAGCCCTGGCTGCGGCTCCGCCCAATATTTTGGGGCAGGGCAAACTGCGGCTGACCCTTTCGTGCTGGGATTACGACCGCACGCGCGCTTTGATGGACGGCCGCGTAGGCGTGGATGGCGTCGATCTTACGTATCTTCCCTTACCGATCGAAGAAACCTTCTTCCGCATGCTGCGGAATCACGAATTCGACGCGTCGGAGATGTCTTTGTCTTCGTATGTGCTGTCGCTGTTCGAGGAGCCGCGGCCGTTCATCGCGATTCCGGTGTTCCCCTCGCGCTTCTTCCGGCATTCCTGTATTTTCGTGAACTCCAGCAAAGGGATTCGCACTCCGCAGGACCTCCGCGGCAAGCGCGTCGGCACGCCCGAGTATCAGATGACGGCGGCCGTCTGGATCCGGGGAATGCTAAGCGACGAGTACAACATTCCAGTAACCAGCACGCCCTATTTCACCGGCGGCGAAGAAGAACCGGGACGAACTGAAAAAATCGCGTTGTCGCTTCCGCCCGCGATACGCGTCGAACCCATTGGGACTACCCAGACTCTGTCGCAGATGATTGCGACTGGGGAGCTCGATGCCATGTACACGGCGCGAGCGCCGTCCACTTTTGACGATGGAACCGGCAAGGTACGCAGGCTGTTCGAGAATTACGGCGCTGTGGAGCGCGAGTATTATCGAAAAACCAAAATCTTTCCGATCATGCATACCGTTGTGATCCGGCGCGATGTGTACCACCAGAATCCCTGGGTCGCGCAGTCGCTGCACAAAGCCTTCGTGTTGTCGCAGCGCGAGGCGTATGCGAACCTGCACGAGACGGCCGGCCTCAAGATCATGCTTCCGTGGGTTCTGGATCATGTCGCCGAAACAGAAGCCGTCATGGGCAAGGATTTCTGGCCCTACGGGTTCCAGTCCAACGAAAATACCCTGAGCACATTCCTGCGGTACTCATACGAGCAAGGCTTGGCGAAACGGCTGCTGACGCCGAAAGAGTTATTCGCTCCAGAAACTCTCGAATCCTTCAAGATATAGTTTCAAACGCCTCCTCCAGGGTTTCCCCTAACTCTCCCAAGAAAATGTTCCGGTTGGAATATACTAATTGTCCCGGAAGACCATCTAATGATAGGAGGCCATTAGGTAAGCGATCATGAGCAAGACTAGTACTTTTGAGGGTTGGCAAGAGTCACAGTCTCGAAAAGCGGTAAAGGCGCGAGTTCGGAGCGATTCCGCGGCTGCGCGAAAGGTCACCGAACTCCTGGAGTATGCGGGGATCGGCGTAAACGGACCCGAGCCATGGGACATTCAGATTCACGACGAGCGGTTCTTTGATCGGGCGCTGGGCGAAGGCAGCATCGGTGTGGGCGAATCCTATATGGATGGCTGGTGGGACGTTCTCGCGCTGGACGAATTCTTCACCAGATTCCGGCGGGCGGACCTGGCGAGTAAAGTTACTGATCTGAAGACAGCTTTGCTGGTCATCAAGACGCGAGTGCTCAACTTGCAAACGATGCAGCGCGCGAAACAGGTGGCAGACGCGCACTATGACCTGGGCAATCAGCTTTATCAGGCCATGCTGGGTCGCCGGATGCAGTATACCTGCGCTTATTGGAAAGAGGCGGCCAGTCTCGATCAGGCGCAAGAGAATAAACTGCACTTGATTTGCCGCAAGTTAAAGCTGACGCCTGGCATGACGCTGCTGGAGCTCGGCGGCGGATTTGGCGGGCTGGCTCATTTTGCCGCCCAAGAATATGGCTGCCACGTAGTGAGCTACAACATCTCCCGGGAACAGGTGGCTTTCGGCCGCGATCTGTGCCGGGGATTGCCTGTGCGGTTCGAGCAGAAGGACTATCGCGAGGCTGCCCTGGAACAGAGCCGTTTCGATCGGGTAGTTTCTGTCGGGCTATGCGAGCACATCGGTTACAAGAATTATCGCCAGTTCATGCAACTCGCACATAGCCGCCTCAAAGACCAGGGACTGTTTCTGCTTCATACGATCGGTTCGAATGAATCCTATTCCTACACCGACCCTTGGATTCACAAGTACATCTTCCCGAACGGCCTGATTCCGTCGATGGCCCAGTTGACCACCGCCTGGGAGGGCCTGTGGGTAGCGGAGGACTGGCACAATTTCGGTCCGGATTACGATCGAACAGTCACCGCATGGTGGGAGAATTTCGAGCGAGCCTGGCCGGTCCTGCGCCCAACATATGGCGATCGCTTTTACCGCATGTGGAAGTATTATCTGATGGCCTCGGCGGGTTCTTTCCGCTCGCGCAGGCTTCAGCTTTGGCAGGTTGTCCTTTCCAAGGGCGATATTTCTTCCTACTCGCCGGTTCGCTAGGGCTGCGGTCTTATGGATCTGGAGACGGACCATCAGAGGAGGACCGCGGCCCTAGCGAAGGCAGTCGATCAAGCGCGGGCCCGCGGGGAACGAATCGGCCTCCGTAAGTCGACCTCCAACTTGTTCCGGCACCGATCGCAGGCCGGGAAGTATTTTATCGACGTGCGCGCGTTCAATCGCGTCCTGGCGATTGACAGGCAGCGGATGACGGCCGACGTCGAGGGCATGATCACCTATGAAGCCCTGGTCGACGAAACACTGAAGTACGGGCTCCTGCCCGCCGTGGTCCCGCAACTTAAGACAATTACGGTAGGCGGCGCGGTCAGCGGGCTCGGAATCGAATCTTCATCCTTCAAATTCGGTTTGGTGCACGAAACTATAGAAGAGATGGAGATTCTGCTGGGGGATGGCCGGTTGGTGACGTGTTCCTGCCGGGAGAATCCCGACCTGTTCTTCGGCTTCCCCAACTCCTACGGCACTTTGGGCTACGCGCTGCGGCTGATCATCCGGCTGATCCCGGCAAAGCCGTACGTGCACCTGACGCACAGGCGATTCGCCGATCCGGAAAGCTATTTTGCCCGGGTCGCCGTGCGTGCCAATAGCGCCGTGGACTATCTCGACGGGACGATCCTTTCGCATGGCGAAATGTACCTCACCGAAGGCGAATTCGTCGATCAGGCGCCGGCCGTCAGCGATTACACTTATATGGATATTTACTACAAGTCCATCCAGAACAAACCGGAGGATTGGCTTACGGCCAGGGATTACATCTGGCGTTGGGATACGGATTGGTTCTGGTGCTCGAAGCACTTCTATGTGCAAAAGCCCGGGATTCGAAGGCTGTTTAAATGGGGCCTGAACTCACGTACTTACCAGCAGATCATGCGGCTCTCATACAGGATCCTGCCGGATTCCGGGGGCACCGAGTCGGTGATCCAGGATGTGGACATTCCCATCAGCAACGCGCCGGATTTTTTCGAATTTCTGCTGTCCGAAATCGGTATCACGCCGGTATGGATGTGTCCGTTCAAAACCCGAACTTGGGATCTCAGTCCACTCCGGGAAGGCCTACACGTCAACTTCGGATTCTGGGACGTGATCCCGTCCACACATGAGAAAGGGCACTTCAACCGTAAGATCGAGCGGAAGACCATGGAGCTCGGGGGCGCCAAGGGGCTGTACTCAAGCGCCTGGTACGATGAAGCGGAGTTTTGGAGCATCTACGACCAGCCGCGCTATACGCAGCTCAAGCGGACCTATGATCCGCAAGGGGTTTTTCCGGATCTATTTGCTAAGTGTGTGCGCAGGCACTAGCCGCTCGACGGCGTAGCAGGATAACTGCGAGCAGCCCCAGTCCGGCCAGGGTCATCGTCGCCGGTTCTGGGGTAAATACATACGTCGCGCTGCCGAAAACGTAATAATCCCCGCTCAAAGCCGGCCTATAGTCCAATGTAACTGTCGCGATTCCCGAGCCGAAAGCAACTAATCTGTAGTCTCCTCCGCATTCTGATGTTGAACCGCAGCCAAATCCGACCTCGGCCGTGAATGGAGTGGTGAAATCAATGCTGAATCCCCTGACGTAGCCGAAATCCGGTAAGTCGGATAATGTGAACCACATGTCGAACCCGGAGCCACATGTACTGCGGTAGAGTGGATAACTAGTCACGCACGCGTAATGGGTACCATTCAGGTCAAAGGAACCTCCCCCGATTCCCTGTTCGCCCCCTGTCCCCCCCGAAACCCAAATGTAATTGGTTCCTGGCGTCAGGTTGGCACCCCACTGGCCATTGACGTTGTAATACCCTCGCGTATTGATAAAAACACTAAAGTCCGGCCCACTGACGTTTCCGATGAGCCCGGTCCAGATGGCCGCCGGGGTTTGGCTCGCCGTTCCACTCGAAATCGATCCTTCAAACAGAATTGTTGAGGCCTGAGCGGTAACACCGGCGAACAGCGCCACGACTAGGGTCAATACGGGCAGTTTCATGGCCGTTCCCCCCGTTTCATCGCGAGACAGAGCACTCGTGTGGCCATTCGCGGATTTGGTAGAACCTCTGCTAGTGTGGTCCATACAGACATGACAGGGCGGCTCCAGCGCACGGTTTTTGGACTCTTCCTATTCGGAATCTCCTTCGGCTACATCGAAGCCGCCGTCGTTATCTACTTGCGCGCACTCTATGAGCCGCTGCGCCAGCGTCTGACGCCGGGCCGGGCTCCGGGTGACTTGTTTCCGCTCGTGGATCGCGGTCGGATGGTAGCCGAAGCGCCCGAAACAGCTCGTCTCCTGAATGTGGAAGTGATCCGCGAGGCCGCGACCATCGTCATGCTGGCGGCCGCTGCCATGCTGGTTGCTGGCGAACGATCTCTGTGGCTGCCGGCTTTCTCGATCGCCTTCGGTGTTTGGGACGTCTCGTTTTACCTGTTTCTCAAACTGTGGATACATTGGCCTGCATCGCTCCTGACCTGGGACCTTCTTTTTCTGCTGCCCGTGCCGTGGGTTGCTCCGGTTCTGGCGCCAGTCATCGTGTCGATGACGATTGCGGGCTGCGGGCTGACGGCTCTGTGGCGGCCTGTTGTCATCCGATCGCGTCACTGGATCGGTATGATCCTGGGAGGCGCGATTGTGATCCTGTCATTCACATGGCACTTTCGGTATTTGCTGGCGGGGAATCCGCCCCGGGCCTTCGCCTGGTGGCTATTCCTGACTGGAGAACTGCTGAGCTTAGGAACATTCTTGCTTGCCGTTTTCAGGCGCAACCCGGCAGCCCATTAGACTGGGTGCTTTAACCCACTTTCAGGTCTTATGCGGCGCCGAAGCGCTGTTTAGGAAGACTCGCGCTGCTAGTTTTCCGGTGCGCTGGAGCCTGTTGCTCCGGTGTGATCTTGGATGCCCAGACGAACCCCAGCGATTGGCGTACCTCGGATTGAGCGAGCGGCGCCAGCATCCGCCATCTCCGTTCGGTCGTGGGCCTGTTGGACTTTGTGGCACATAATGAGTCGCGCCGTTGGGGCTGCGGCCCGGCTGTTGCGCAAGGCTTCCTGCCAGGACAAACCGAGCCCCTCAGCGTGAATCAGCACGGCGATCACGGTGTTCGATCGGCTGATTTCGCGCAGGCCAGACAGGTCCGGAGTCTGCGCTACCCACCAGCCAAAGTCGCGCCCGATGGCAGAAACGTCCAGGCGCTCGTTGGAGAAATCGCCCAACATTACCAGGCATCCTCGGTCAGGCATGGCAAGCCAGAGGCACTTTTCTGGCCAAACGATGGGCTGGCCCCTGGCCACCAGTCGCACTTTGCGCAGAAAGTGCGCAATTTGCACGATCGCCTAAGCTCCCCTACCCGTAAAGTATTACGTAACAGTAAGTTACCGGTATGGTCCTGTACTTGCTTCATTCCGTCACGAGGTAAAGGGAGCATGCGTATAACGGGAGGTACAAAATGAGCATGTTTGAGCGCAGAATATTGGCCGAGCTACGAACACTGCGTGAGGCCGAAGCCGCTTTAGAGGGCGTATACCGGACTTTGTCTTCTGCCGGTGATAGCGGACGATTCCTGGCGTCGTTGCGATCGTTGGAGGACCGCGTCAACCGTTTAGAGAGTCTCTTGGAGAGTGCCGCATGAACCTTCTTCTTGCCTTGCTGCTATTCATCCTCCTTCTAGGAGTGCTGCCGACTTGGCCCTACAGCGCTAGCTGGGGATATTACCCTAGCGGCGGGCTCGGGATTGTGCTGCTTGTCGTGTTGGTCGTTCTTCTTACGCGCCGAAGCGCCGCTTGAGGAAAGCCGAACGGCCGGCCGCTGTGGGTCGCCGGGTAGCTCTACCGCGGCCAGCGGATTTCTCTGGGGATCCCCCTAGCGCTGCTGCTACACTAGGGTGGCCCTTAAAATGAGCATCCACCTCGTTAACCCCAGTGATACTGCCTTCGGAACGGCAGTGATAACGCCAAGATGGCTGTATGTCTTGGCTGCCGCGACCGACAGCTCGTTCGGCGATCCCGAAATCTGGGATGAGACCCTGGAGCATCTCAAACTGGAACGCGTCAAGCCCGGCGACGTCGTCGGCATCGGTATTCACACTGGCAACGCCTTACGGGGATATGAAGTCGGACGCGCTGTACGCGAGCGCGGCGCTTGGGTGGTGTTCGGGGGAATCCATTCCACGCTCTATTCCGAAGAGCCGTTTGAGCGGGGCGGCGCGCATGCGGTAGTGAAAGGCGATGGAGACGTCATCTGGAACCGCGTAATCCGTGACTGCGTGGCGGGCGCTCCGGAACGTGTTTACAACGGCGGAAGAGTGGAAGCGGGGGAGTTCAAGCAAGCCCGGTGGGATTTACTGCCGCCCAACAGCTACATGTGGGCGTCGGTCCAGACCGTGCGCGGATGCGCCAAACACTGCTCATTCTGTTCCGTGTGGCGCACCGACGGGCAACGTCCGCGGCAACGCGCGACCGATCCGGTCATTGAAGAGATCGTAGACCTGCGCCGCCGCGGATTCCGGTTCATCGCCTTGGCGGACGACAATTTTTATCCGGTCACGCTGACGGACATCGCACTTGCGAAACGCCAGAACAACCAGACCCGTGTCGATCAGCTTGAGGCGATGCGCGCGGAGCGTTTCGAACTGATGGAGCGCCTGTCGGAACTCCCCAAGGACATGACGTTCTTCACGCAGATCACCATGGAGGCCGCCGAAGATCCAAGGTTTCTGGATGCCATGAAGAAAGCCCGGATCAGGGGCGCCCTGGTGGGGGTGGAAGCCGTTACCCCAGAGGGATTGAAGACGGTCTACAAGGATTTCAATCTCTCCGGCGACAAGCTGGTGAAGCAGCTCAAGACGTTTTCCGATCACGGTGTGCATGTTCTGGGTTCATTCATTTTCGGCCTGCCGAGCGATCGCCCGGATACATTCGACGCCACCCAGGATTTAGCGCAAAAGGCCGGTCTTACGTTCGCGCAGTTCGTCATGCTGACGCCTTTCCCGGGTACGGTCGATTTCGAAAAGTGGGAAAAAGCTCAGGGCGAGGACGTGGCCGAGGTGGATGGAATCCCATTGACACGCTACTGGCTTATTCCCGCCCACAAGCGGCCGAAGATGTTCATGCCGCATCCCACCATGAACTCCGAGGAGATGCGAGCGCGTACCCAGGGTGTGTGGGATCGATTTTATAGCTTCCCGTCGGTTTGGAAGCGATCGCGCTGCACGCCCCACCTTCGGGCGCGCCTGGCATTCGTCTTTATCTCGAAGCTATACCGTCAGATGTATGCGAGCACCGGTATCGCTACCGATAGCGCTCGCCAGAAGAAAGCCAGCAACTGGGCTCGCTGGCTTGCGATTCCCTGCCGCAAGCTCTTCTCGGGTCGTCCCATGCCGGACTTGCAGATGCCGCACGCCAAGGCCGTGGCGCAGGACCTGTTCCAAGTAATTCAGTAACGCTGTCATCCGTGCGATAAATATAGCGTGGAAGCTCCGCAATCCGACGCCCTGGTATTTTTCGGTGCCACCGGAGATCTCGCTTACAAGCAAATCTTCCCCGCGCTGCAAGCTTTGGTGAAGCGGCACAACCTGACCATTCCCATCGTAGGGGTCGCCAAGGCGGGATGGAACCTCGATCAACTCAAGGCGCGCGCACGCGATAGCGTCGCCGCGCACGGCGGCCTGGACGAAGCTGCCTTCGCGAAGTTGGCGGCCTTGCTTCAGTACGTGGATGGCGATTATCGCGAAGCGGCCACCTTCGCCCAGTTGCGACAGCTTCTGGGAAATGCTCAACGGCCCCTGCACTATCTGGCCATCCCCCCCAGCATGTTCGCCGCGGTAGCGGAGGGGCTGGCGCATTCGGGCGCCGCGAAAGATGCGCGCGTCGTGGTGGAAAAACCGTTCGGGCGCGATCTCGCTTCGGCGCGCGAACTGCACAATATCCTTCATCAATTTTTTCCCGAGTCCGCGATCTTCAGGATCGACCATTTCCTCGGCAAGGAGCCGGTCCAAAACATTCTCTACACGCGGTTCGCCAATTCTTTCCTGGAACCGGTGTGGAACCGCACCTACATCCACTCGGTACAAATCACCATGGCGGAGGCTTTTGGGGTGCAGGGACGCGGAGGGTTTTATGAAGAAGCCGGGGCTATCCGCGATGTGCTTCAGAACCACCTTCTTCAGGTGCTGGCGTTTCTCGCTATGGATCCTCCCACGGGCGAAGAGCGCGATGCGTTTCGCGATGAAAAATCACGCATTTTAAAAGCCGTCAAGCCGCTTGCTCCGCGTGATCTGGTCCGAGGGCAGTTTAAAGGTTACCGACAGGAGCAAGGCGTCGCCCCGGATTCGAGCGTGGAAACATACGCCGCCGTCAAGCTTTTCGTCGAAACCTGGAGGTGGGCGGGAGTGCCGTTTTACATTCGAGCCGGCAAGTGTCTGCCCGTGACTGCTACCGAGGTCGTCGTCAGCTTCAAACGCCCGCCGCGGGAGACCTTCGAAGAAGAAGACCGGGGCTTGCCGAATCGGCTCCGCTTGCGCCTGAGCCCCGAGGTTGTGATCGCCCTTGACATGCGCGTAAAGCGTGCGGGCGAACGAATGTTGGGAGAAGATGTGGAGTTGGTCGCAATGCATCAGCGCGGCGACGAGATGACGCCGTACGAACGCCTCCTGGGAGACGCCATGCGCGGCGACCAGTCCCTCTTCGCGCGGGAGGATGCGATTGAAGCGCAATGGAAAATCGTGGACCAGGTGCTGGACGACGCGACTCCGGTCCATGAATACGACCAGAACACCTGGGGACCGGCGGAAGCCGCGCCGATGATTGATGATCCAGGCGGCTGGCTGAACCCGCAACCCGTAGGAGTGTCGTCCGATCAGCGGTAACGCCTGAAACTACTTGGCGAGCAGCTTGCGGCTTGCCAGCAACTCCTTCTGCCGCTCCGGAGTGAGCTTGGGGTATTCCAGTTTTAGATCCTTCAGAGCATCGAGAATAATCCGCGACACGATCAATTGGGCGCTTTCTTTGTCATCGGCAGGCACCACGTACCAGGGCGCAGCAGGAGTGCTGGTGGCGCTGAGGCAGGCTTCGAAGGCCCGCATGTACTCCTTCCAATACTTTCTCTCCTCCACGTCCGCAAGACTGAATTTCCAGTTCTTCGCCGGCGTATCAATGCGCTTGAGGAAGCGTTTGCGCTGCTCTTCCTTGGATAGATGCAGGAAGAATTTAAGGATGCGAGTGCCGTTGCCGTGAAGATGGTCTTCCAGGTTCACAATCGAACGGTACCGGTCGCGCCAGAGCTTTTTGGAGTCCAGAACCTCTTCGGGGAGGCCCTCGGCGCGGAGCAGTTCGGGATGGACGCGAAGGATCAGAACTTCTTCATAGTAGGAGCGATTGAAAATTCCAATCCGGCCCCGTTCGGGCAACTTCCGGGTCGCATTCCAAAGGAAATCATGGTCCAACTCCTCGGCGCTGGGGTGTTTAAAGCTGAATACCTGGCAGCCTTGGGGATTAACGCCCGACATCACATGTTTGATGGCGCTATCCTTGCCTGCCGCGTCCATGGCCTGGAAGATGAGCAGCAGCGCATATCGATCGGACGCGTACAGCACGTTTTGCTGGTCGCTCAGTTTCAGGACGTCTTCCGCCATAAGCGCCTGATAGTGCTTACGAGAGTGGTACACCGGCTTGGCGGCAGTCGGCCATTTGTCTAAATCGACGGATTTGCCTGGCCTGACACGGAAATCGTCGGGATCGATCTTCTTCATTGGTATCCTTGATTCAATCTTGCAGTCGCGGGTGGCGCGATCACAATAACAATATGGCACCTTGGCAGGCGTGGCTACGCGCCGACGAGTCCCGGGATCCTCGCAGCGACAAGCATGGTTCTCACCCGTGGTATCTGGTCATCTGGCTGACGGGCGTCGATTATTTTTCAACGTTGGGCTACCAGCCGGGCATCGCGCTGCTGGCGGCAGGCGCGCTTTCCCCGATTGCCACGGCCGTCCTGGTGGCCGTCACTTTGCTGTGCGCTCTCCCGATCTACTCGCAGGTGGCGGGTCGTTCGTTTGCGGGATTGGGCTCCATTGCGATGCTCGAGAACATCCTGCCGGGATGGTGGGGCAAGTTGATGGTCCTGGTGCTGCTGGGCTTCGCCACTACTGACTTCATCATCACTATGACGCTGTCGGCTTCCGACGCCGCCCGGCACGCAACCGAGAACCCGTATCTGCATCCACTGCTCGGCAATGCAAACCTGCGCGTGACCCTGGTGCTGCTGGCGCTGCTCGCGGCCGTTTTCCTGAAGGGCTTCAAGGAGGCCATCGAACTGGCCGGGCTGGTTTGCGTTCCGTATTTACTGCTCAATGTCGTGGTGCTGATCCGCGCCCTGGTGGAAGTGGGATCGCATCCCACCGCGCTGCCGCATTGGCAGAATGCGCTTCGAAGACAGGGTGACTGGACGCAGCTGGCCATAGGAGCCCTGGTTCTATTCCCGCGATTGGCCCTGGGGTTGAGCGGCTTCGAAACCGGTGTTTCCGTGATGCCCCTGATTCGCGGAGAGGATTCGGACAGTAGCGACAGCCAACCCCGTGGCCGGATTCGGAATACCCGCAAGTTACTGGCGGCCGCGGCGCTTATCATGAGCGTGCTGTTGCTGGTTTCGAGCTTTGTTTCCGCGCTGCTGATTCCGGAGCAGGCCTACCGCGAAGGCGGTCCGGCCAGCGGGCGCGCCCTCGCTTACCTGGCGCATCAGTACCTGGGTAACATTTTCGGCTCGGTCTACGATCTGTCCACGATTTTAGTGCTGTGGTTCGCGGGCGCATCGGCCATGGCCGGGCTGCTGCACCTGGTCCCGCGATATTTGCCGCGCGTCGGACTGGCGCCCGAGTGGGTGGCGTATGCCCGCCCGCTGGTGCTGGTGCTGTTCGGATTCGATGTGCTGGTCGTGCTTCTGTTTCGGGCCAACGTGGAGGCACAAGGCGGAGCCTATGCGACGGGAGTGCTGGTCCTGATGCTTTCCGCGGCAGTGGCGGCATCGCTTGCATTATGGAAGGAGCATTCGCGCTGGCTAAGCGTTTATTGCTGGGGTGTGGTTGTGGTATTCGCGTATACCGCCGCCGCGAACATTATCGAGCGCACCGAAGGCATCATCATCGCCAGTTTCTTCATCCTGTTTATCGTGACCGTGAGCGGCATCAGCCGATATTGGCGTGCCACGGAAATCCGCGCGGGCGGTCACCGTTTCTCGAACGCTGAGTCGGAGCGGCTATGGAATCTGTTAACGGACAAAAAGGTGAATATGGTGCCGACCGGGAGCCTGGAGCGGGCGGCGCGAGCGGAGCGGGCGGCGATGCTTCGTAAGCACTACAGCATTGAGGGCCCTCTAGTATTCGTTCACGTAAGCCTTCTGGACAATCGCAGCGAGTTTCTATCGCCGCTCGAAATCAGTGTGAAAGAAGAAGACGGCCAATATCTGGTGGAAGCCTCGCAGGCCGTCGCCAAGGCCAACGCGGTCGCCTACATCAGCGAAGTGCTGCATCCCGCTGCGATCTATCTGGGATTAAGCCGCCAGAACCTCATGCGGCAGTCGTTTCGCTACTTTCTCCTGGGAGAGGGCGAGACCGGCCTCATGGTTTACACCATCCTGCAGCACCTGTGGGAATCCACGCCCTGGGAGGATCAGCGTCCTTGCCTGTTTCTGATGAGCAACTAAGCGCGTCTAGGACTTTACCTCGGCAAAGCGCCCGTCCTTGCTGAGGTTCTCGAGGAGCTTTTTCATGTCGTCGGCGTGCTCCTCCTCCTTGCCCAGAATTTTCTCCATCTCTCGCCGCGTGGTGGGATCATCATCGCCCAAATAGCGGATGATCTCACTGTAGGATTCCACCGCGATACGTTCTGCGACCAGGTCTTCCCGAACCATGTCCAGCAAAGATTTCCCTTCCGCGTATTGGGAGTGGCTGCGGGTACTCAGGCCTTCCGGATTGAAGTTCGGCTCACCGCCAAGCTGAGTAATCCGCTCCGCTGCAATATCTGCATGGCTTTGCTCCTCATTTGCGTGTTCGAGGAACTCCGCGGCCACCGCCTGGGCGTGAATGCCGGTAGCCATGTAGTAATGCCGCTTATACCGCAGCACACAGACGATTTCCGTCGCCAGGACTTCATTCAGAATGCGGATCACGGTTTCCCGGTCGGCCTTGTAGGCACTGGTAACCGCGCCCTGTTCCATATGCTCGCGGGCCCGCCGCCGAAGCTCCTGGATGTCAGATACAAACGGCTGGTTCTTTGCTTGGGCAGGTTTGGTAGTCATGGCTTGATGTTAGATCTATTTCCCAGCATAACGTTTCATAGAACGGTCTTCTTTCCCGTCACTAAGTGCAGACTCACGCCGCCGATGAGCGCTATGGTGCCCTGAACCTAGCACTTACGGGGCCATTGTTCGGATGCGCCGGTCCTGTTCGATATATCGTGTTACGATAGACTTGTGGATCTTACGATGAACGATTATCGTGAGCTGGCTGAGTTTCGACACCAGCTCCGGCATTTTCTCCAGTTCAGCGAGGTACGAGCAAGAGAACATGGGATTGAGCCCCAGCAGCATCAGGCTTTGCTTGCGATTAAAGGCTTCCCGGCGGGCGCCAAACGGACGATTACCGAGCTGGCGAATCGTCTCGCCTTGCGTCATCACACCACCGTCGAGCTGGTCGACCGGATGGAAGCCGCCGGCTTCCTCAAGCGTCAGGCGGACCCGGAGGATCACCGCCAAATCCTGCTCCAGCTCACTCCTCAGGGAACGGCCAAGCTGCAATCCTTGTCGGTGGCGCATCGCGACGAGTTACGAGTAAAAGGTCCGGAGCTGGCCAAGTCCCTGCGCGCCGTCCTGCGTGGAAGCGAAGGACTTGAAAAAAGATGAGCGATCACGGCGCTCTTCCTGTAAGTAATCCTCCGGCCAGTGACCACCTGGGCGATTTCACGGTTACGCCCCGGGTTCTCCTCTTGTCGCTGATGGCAGTCGTGATCGGGCTGCTAAGCACCTTGGTCGCGTTCGTTTTGCTCCGGCTCATCAACCTGTTCACGAATCTGTTCTACTTCCAGCGGTGGAGCACTGCACTCGCTTCACCGGCCCACAATACACTCGGCGGTTATGCGGTGCTGGTTCCCGTGGCCGGGGCGTTGATCATCGGATTGATCGCGCGATACGGCTCCGAGCGCATTCGCGGTCACGGAATCCCCGAAGCACTGGAATCGATTCTCATTCAGGGAAGCCGGGTTCAAGCGAGATTGGCGGTGCTGAAGCCTCTGTCGGCCGCAATCTCTATCGGATCGGGTGGCCCTTTTGGAGCCGAAGGTCCGATCATCATGACCGGCGGCGCGTTCGGGTCGATGATCGCGCAAATGTTCCATTTGAGCAGCGCCGAACGTAAGACACTGCTGGTCGCCGGAGCCGCGGCGGGGATGTCGGCGACATTCGCCGCGCCCTTAGCCTCGGCATTGCTCGCGGTGGAACTGCTGCTGTTCGAATGGAAGCCCCGCAGCATGATTCCGGTGGCTCTGGCCAGCGCGACAGCCGCAGCGGCACGCCGCTACATCCTGGGCCTGGGCCCCTTGTTTCCGGTTCCGGCACATCCGGTCTTCATCGGCCCCGCAGGCCTTGCCGGTTGCGTGCTCGCTGGAATTTTGGCCGGACTACTTTCAGCGGTGCTGACCTTGGCCGTTTATGCGGCCGAAGACGGATTTCAGAAGTTGCCGATTCACTGGATGTGGTGGCCGGCCATCGGCGGCCTTGCGATCGGGATCGGCGGATTGATCTTTCCGCAAGCCCTCGGCGTCGGCTACGACACCATCGGTGCTTTGGTCCAAGGCGATGTTCCCAGAGCGACGATTGCCGGGATCCTGCTGGTGAAGTCCGCCATCTGGGCTATCGCGCTGGGGTCTGGGACATCCGGTGGCGTGCTGGCGCCCCTGCTGATGATGGGCGGCGCCCTGGGCGGCCTGGAAGCAATGTTCCTGCCACACATAGGTATCGGATTTTGGCCCTTGATCAGCATGGGCGCAATCCTCGGTGGAACCATGCGGTCGCCGTTTACCGGAATCGTGTTTGCGATCGAACTCACTCACGATTTCAATGCGGTGCTGCCGCTGTTGGTTGCGAATGTGCTGGCATACGCGGTTAGCGTCCTGCTGCTGAAGCGGTCGATCCTGACCGAGAAGGTGAGCCGCCGCGGTTTTCACCTAAGCCGCGAGTACTCAGTGGATCCGCTTGAGATCCTGTTCGTTCGTGAGGTGATGCGCACCTCGGTTGCGGGGCTTGCATCCACCACCACGGTGGAAGAGGCATCCAGACACCTGCGCCCCGATCATTCGCCTCGAGGCCAGCACCTCTATCCGGTACTCGATCCGGAAGACCGGTTAGCCGGAGTAATCACACGCAAGGACATCCGGAAGCTTACAGCCGAACAGGATGGAGCCAAGCAAATTGGAGAATTCGTTCGCCGCGAACCGGAAGTCGCTTACGCCAACGAACCGCTGAGGGCCGTGGTCTATCGCATGGCATCCAGCGGATTCACGCGCATGCCGGTGCTCGATTCAGCGGAGAAGCGGAAACTGGTTGGCATGGTTTCCCTGCAGGATCTGCTTCGCGCCCGAACCCGAAATCTCTCGGAAGAGCGGGATCGTGAGCGCGTTATTCGCATTCGCCTCCCATTCCGTTCAGCAGCGGCTGCCGCGAAAGAATCTTAGCCGGCGTGCGGCCATCCTCCTAAGGCTCGTAGCAGCAGTACGGCCCCGATCACGGTCAAGGCCAGATGGATGTAGATGATGAACCGATGGTCCCGCATACGCTGGTTGATCGCCCTACCAAGGAAGATCGCCATTAGCACGCCTGGTAGCGAGATGAGATAGAAGCGATTGACGGCGGGGGTCCACAGACCGGCCAACCAATAGCCGCCCATCCCCGCCAAGCTGGCGGGAAGGAAATAGGCTTGCAGCGTGGCGCGAAAATGTTCCGGCGACCAGCGGCGCAGCGAACCGTAGATGGCCAGCGGCGGACCATTCATGCCGTAGGCGCCTCCGAGAATTCCCGCGGTGAATCCGAAATATCCCGCCAGGCGATCGTCTTTCAATTGGTGATTCCGCCGGCTGGTCAGCGAGTATGCGGAGAAGATCACCACCACTCCGCCAAGAATCGCCTCCACGACTGGTTCCGCCAGCGTCTTTAGCAGCAGTAGTCCCAAGGGGATGCCCAGCAACGTCGAGCTTATCAGCCAGCCTGCACTGCTGCGGTGTACCCTTCGCCAGTCCTGGATCACGATAACAAGTGCGACGGTTATCGAGACGAGGACGGCAGTAGGCGCGGCAACCTCAATCGGCATCACGAATGCCAACAGCGGTACGGCAATCAAGGCTTCTCCAAATCCAAAGGACGAGCGAACAAGAGTGGCCAGGAACAACACCAGGATTACCTGAGCCGTGATCCAGTGGTGCGGCATCATTTGAGCTTACCCTGGATCGCCGTGAGTTACGGCCGATTTTGGTTCACCGCTAAGGTCGGCGCCACCACATCCGCGCTCCGCTGGGTGGTTTCCGCCAATCACCTTGGCATTGGCAACTTGAAGAGGGCGAATATTCTGGGGATTTAGCTACCCAGGCCACAACTGTTGGCTGGCCAACGCCGCGCCCTCACCCAGCGCTTTCAGCTTGGCCCAGCAAATCTGGGGATGCACGCGAAGCCCCATGCCGCAATCCGTGCCGGCGATCACGTTCTCGCGGCCTACCAGGCCAGCGTATAACACGATCCTGTCCGCCACCAGCTCCGGGTGCTCCACCACATTGCTGGCATGACTAACCACACCCGGAATCAGAATCTTCCCGTCCGGCAGCTTGACATCCTTCCACACTTTCCACTCGTGCTCATGGCGCGGATTCGCGGCCTCCACCGAGTAGGCGCCTGCCTTTACTTTCAACATCAAATCCACCAAGTGCTTTAGCGGCAGGTCGTGAGTGTGCGGACCATGCCAGCTTCCCCAACAGATGTGATAGCGCACGCGGTCCTCCGGCAGGCCGCTGAGAGCATGGTTCACCGCATCTACCCGCACCTCAGCGAACCTCCTGTATTCCTCAATGGTCGGCCTCGGCACGATCATGTCGTAGGTGTCCGGCAGCGCCGGATCGTCGATCTGAAGAATGAAGCCCGCGTCCACGATGGCTTTGTATTCGTGCTTCATCGCATCCGCCAGGGCAAAGAGATACTGCTCGTCGCTTGCGTAATACTCATTGTGGAAGAAGTGCTCCAGCCAGCCCGGAGCCAGCACGCACATGAAGGCTTCCTCCGGCTTCAATTTCGCCGACGTCAGCGCGGACTGATAGAGCTGCAGGTCATCCGCAACCTCTTGCGCGCCGATGTGCGCGATTGGGCCCGAGCAGATGGCGCGCTCCGTAGGGTCCGGCATGAAATTGAGTTCCTTATAGAACTCGGCAAACTCTGCGCGCTCGCCGCTCCCTTGACCCATCCATCCCGATTCGCCCGGCTTGAGCGGCCGCGCGGCTAGGCCGCTGAGGCGACGCCCATAATAGGCCCTGCCGAAACCCAGCTTGCCCAGCTCGCCATCGCTCACGATGTCGATACCTGCTTCCATCTGCTTGCTAATGATGTCGATCATTCCGCGTCGCACGAGTGGCCTGACGGCGTCGAGATCCGAGGAACTCCCAGCCATAATCGCCCGGGTCTTTTCCCTCAGTTCAGGTGGCCCATCGAGCCTACCCGCATGGGTGGTGAGAATGCGCTCCGTGCTGCGTTTCATTTGGCTTCCATACTATCGCGAACCTCGTTGGTGTGGGACTTTTCATACGAAGTGCCGACTCTTATCCAACTGGACTCGGGCGTCTCCTGTCGGCAGTATACTGGGCGAGAAAGCTGGAGATGCTATGAAGAGCCTAATCATCGCTGCGTTTTTTCTCACGTCCACGGTGCTGATGGGGCAGGGCGTGTTGGGGGTGGGGAATTTTATCCACGTCGTGGGGAATCTGGACCGGTCGATCGAGTTTTATCACGACGCGATTGGGCTGGAGATGACCGGTGCTCCGGGGCCGCGCGCGTTTTCGGCGAATGAGGTGGTTTCAAGTTTGTACGACGCTCCGGGCGCGCTGAGCCGGGTGGCGAGTTTTAAGATTCCGAACTCGGTCATGGCGGTGGAGATCGTGGAGTTTCAGGGCTTGAATGCGACGCCGGTGCGGCCTCGGTTTTTTGATCCGGGGGCGATCACGTTGAAATTGGTGGTGCAGGATCTGGAAGCGACGAAGACTCGGCTGTCTCGGATTAAGGGGTTGGAGTGGATCAGTGCGAGCGGTCTCGGCTCCGTGGTCGTGCGCGATCCGGATGGGATTTTTGTGGAGCTGCAAAGGATCCGCACGGGGCTTTCCCCAGTTGGTGCGGCGGCTGACGACCCAAAGGTGCGGCTAGGGATCACTGTAGAGAATCCCGACAGGACGATGGGGTTTTATCGGGAAGCGCTCGGTTTTACGAGTGGGGCGAACGGCTTTGCAGCCTCAAGGTGGAGGCTACTGGTTCCGGGAGATGCATTTCCGGTGGACTTTATGAACCCCGGGTATGTCGACCGGAAGCCGGTGCACTCGGAGATTCACGATCCGGGGTCCGGCGTGCTGCGGCTTCGCGTCGGGGATTTCGACGCCGTGGTGAAGGCTCTGAAAGCGAGAGGCGCGAAGGTTGTGTCGGCGGGCGGAGAGCCGGTGAATTTGGGTCGGAACCGCGCGGTGATCCTACGCGATATGGACAATCTCTTCTTGCAGGTGCTGGAGTCGGCTCCTGCGGCCGGGAAGGGCGCAAAAAAATGAACAGACTCGCTTCGATGCGCCGCCATCCAGGCGCTCCTATGCCCATGTCTCCAATAGAATCACCAACGCTGCCCCCTGGAGCCCGCCGACGCGCGCCACGGAATCACAACGTCAAAACCGTGTAGTCGGCATGTACAAACGCTCATCAAACCGGTCAGTAACATCGGATCAGCTTCTCCGCTCCCGACCCACGCTAGTTCCACCGGAAAACTAACGTGCTAACGACGCCTGTCGGCCCTTATCCTTGAACTCGGCCGCTGTCAGTGATAAACTCAGCTGCTGGTTGGTTTCTGTGCCGGATTGTGACAGAATCGTGTGCCGACGACAAGTTTAGGAGACCCTCGAATGGTTAAGCGAACGCTAGCATCGGTAGTCTTGTTGTACGGGTGGTTGATGACCAGTGGCTTGCTGCAGGCTCACCATTCCCTCGCGGGCGTGTATGACATGAAGGCCGAGAAAGAGCTTACGGGGACGGTCGAAAAAGTGCAGTTTGTAAATCCCCACGGGTCGCTGACTATCTCGGTCAAGGGCGCGGATGGCACGCCGACTGAATGGGTGTTTACACTCGGCTCTGCCACCGCACTTGCGCAGCGGGGGGTCGGCAAGACCGGTCCGAATGCCCTCCACACCGGGGACACCATTACCGTGAAGTGCATCCCCGCGAAGGACGGCCATCCACTGGGGTTCCTCAAGTCGGTAACCTACGCTGACGGCCACGTGATCGTGGTCTCCGGCGGCGGCCCCAACGATTAGGCAGCGAAGGGGATGATCATGACCTATCGACGAGGCATTCTATTCGCGATTGGGCTCGTTCTCGCGATCGGCGCGCTGACGTTGGTTAGTGCGCAGGCGCCAGCCGGCGGTCAAGGGCAGGCCAAGGGCGGGGGACAAGGTCAAGCGAAGGGCGGGGGCCGCGGAGGCCGCGGGGGCGCGCCGCTGTACACCCCTGCACCCGGTGCGAAGGACCTGAAATCAGTCCTTTTCAACTGGGCCTGGTATATGGGCATGCTCCGAAGCAGCGACGAGCGAGACCTGCTCATGACGCTCGAGTACCAGGGCAAGGGCACCGTTCAAGTGGACGGACAGCCCTGCAATGCAACGAAGTATCGAACCAGCATCAGCTACCAGACTTCAGGCGAGCGGATTCAGTACACGGGCACTCGGCCCAATGGCCAGGCGTGCTCCAATGTCGAAGTCCTCAGTGGAGCGTATGCCTGGAACGAAGACATTCCTGGTGCCGAACTCGTCCCCGGTAAAGGCAAGGCGACGCCGATGCCCGCGACTGTAGAGGAGCGGATGATTCGCCTGTGGGCAAGTCCGCAGGGTGCGTTCAAGGGTGCGATGGCGGGGACCAGCGATCCACCGGAAATGGCGCCCAGGCCGCAACTGGTACCTGCTGGCGTCCCGGTGGCCGGGAAAACCTCCGTCGCGTGGGTAGGCAATAAGCCCGTCGTGACGTTCCCGATTCCTGGTGTTCCCAACGCGATCGCAACCGCGACGCTCAACGACAAGTTCATGGCGGAGAGCGTGGTCGTGAAGCAGGGAGCCAAGACTTACGAGTTCACCTACAGCAACTACAAAGACTGGAACAATCCGCTGAATCCGGCGGAGGCGTTCTACGCGGGCAGGATGATCGAGAAACAGAACGGCGCCGTCGTCCGCGACATTACGACGACGCTGACGGAAGTGGCCCAGATGTATGTCGTGATGCCGGTTCCGGCAAGCGTCAAGGCGGCGATCAAGCCAACGAATCAGCCTCCCAACTGGACTCTGAATGCGAACGCACCCGCCGCACCTGCGAGGCAGACTGCGGCCGCGGCAACCCCGCGGCTGGCCGACGGACATCCGGATATGACAGGGAACTGGGGTGGCCCCCAGGGTCCAATTGGGGGTGGTGGGAACCGCCGATGTGGTCCAACACAGACGCCGGATGGGGGAATCAACCCCGGGACTGGCTGTAAAACCCCAATGGACAACTTCTGGGTGGATTATGAGTGGATCTCGCCCTCGCGCTTTGGTTTGACAGGCAACACCGGGGGGGCCTTGAAGCCGAGTCATCCCATGTACAAACCCGAGTTTTGGGACAAGATTCAGGGACTCGATCAGTGGACGAACAAGGAAGATCCAATCATGACCTGTCAGCCGATGGGACTCCCGCGGGAGGGTACACCATCGCGCATTATCCAGACGCCGACCGACATCGTCTTTTTTTATACAACCAGCGATTACGGCGGTGGAAACATGGAATTCCGCGACATCCCGATCGACACCGGCCAACGCAACGCCCAAGGGCTCACGCTTGAGGAGGCCCGGAGTAAGTCGGTCGAAGCCTTTTACATGGGGTCGTCGATCGCCAAATGGCAGGGCGACACGCTGGTGATCGATTCCACCAACTTCGTCGACACAACCTGGTTCGGACGCGGCGGCCTGTTCCATTCCGCCGACATGCACATGGTCGAGAAGTTCACGCGGAAGGGCGATGAGATTCTTTACCAGGCGACCATTGAGGACCCGGATGTCCTGATTGAGCCGTGGGTAATGCCGGACAAAATCCTTCGGTTACGCGCTGGCGCGCCACAAGTAATCCATGAACGCGCCTATTGTGAAGTGTACGAGCAGGGGAACGTATCCACCCAGCTCCGGCACTAGCAGTGGCGACGAGCCACTGCCGTTCGAGTGCTGGGCCGACCTCGGCGATTGAGACCGTAGGCATGACTACTAAGCACACCCACGGTCTCGATCTCTTATGAACCTGAACCTGGCGCACGTACATCTCTTACTGAATCACTTCCCGACCATCGGCATGATCGTCGGACTGGGCCTGTTCATCGTGGCCATCATGACCAAGAGCGACCATCTGAAGAGCGCTAGCCTGGTAATCTTCTTTTGCATCGCCCTGCTGTCGATTCCGACGTTTGCCTCGGGTACCGCCGCGAAGTTGGCGTTGGCGAAAACCCCCGAGGTCTCCGTGGCCATGATTGATGCGCACGAAACCGCGGCGTTCGAGGCACTCGGAGTCATGGAACTGACGGGCGCCCTGGCGTGGCTGGGACTGTGGCAACATCGGCGGCTCTCCCGCTTTCCGATGAGGACGCTGGTTGCGGTGCTACTCGCCGCGTCGGTGAGTTTCGGCTTGATGGGCTGGGCCGCAAGTATGGGCGGAGACATCCGGCATCCCGAGATTCGCACGGCTCAGAACCTGACAGCGGCCCCGGTGGAAACCGCGACGAACCAGCCGCTCGCGAGAGTCATCGGAGACGGCATGGTCAACCTCAAGTGGGGCTGGCCGGCCAGCGAGACGGTTCATTTCATCGGCCTGTCCCTCTTGTTCGGTGTGGTGCTGCTCGTCGACCTGCGCATGCTGGGCTTCCTGAAGGGCATTCCCTATTCAACGCTGCACCGCTTGTTGCCTTGGGGTGTGTTGGGGTTCGGCGTGAACGTAGTGACGGGCATCCTGTTTTTTATCGGCGCTCCGCCGGATTTCTACGTCAACAACCCGGTCTTCATCTGGAAACTGGCCTTGATCCTGGTAGCGGGAGCCAACGCCCTCTACTTCACTGTGTTCGAGCAGCCCTGGACCTTGGGAGCCGGCGACGCTCCGCCCATAGCGGCGAAAGTTGCCGCAGCGTCCGGAATCTTTCTGTGGACGGGCGTAATTTTCTGCGGTCAGATGTTGCCGTTTTTTGGTCACTCATTCTAATGGTGGGCTAAATGGTGGGATGGACAGATGTCGTAATCGTGAGCCTCATTGCCATTGGCTCCGTCGTGCTGATAGGCGTGCTGGGGTATCTTATCGACAAGACGGGGGCGCAAGAAGGGAACCAAGAGGGGAACAAGGACAAGTGACGGAATTCCTGGATACCATCGAAAACCTCGGCATTAGCACCTGGGTGCGCGAATCCCCTTCCAAACTGGCCTACCCGACGGTTCTGTGGCTGCACGTCATGGGCATGGGCGTGGTGGTGGGCATTAGCGCTATGATCAGCCTCCGGCTCCTGGGCATTTCGCCCAAAACCCCGGTGCAACCGCTGGAGCGCTTGTATCCGCTGATCTGGGTTGGATTCTGGGTGAATGCCGCGACCGGAACGGCTCTGCTGCTGGCGAGTGCGTCCAAAAGACTCGTGGATCCCACGTTCTATGCCAAGATGATTTTCATCTTCGCGGGTGTCGCTTTACTCCAGATCACCAGGAACAGGGTGTTCCGCAAGCTGGGTCCAGACGGCGCGCTTCCGGAGAGCGCCAAGATTCTGGCGTGGGCAGCGCTGATCTGCTGGTTTGGAGCGATTACAGCGGGGCGCTTGCTGGCGTACATCTAGTCCCGGCACTGGCACTAGTTTGGCTCCCAGTATGCGATGAGTCTTCCCATGGTAAACATGGCGGTCCAAAGGACCAGTGAAAGAATCGCGGCGACCTTTACCTCGGTTGGAATGACCGGGCTTCGATCCAGCTCTTCTGTCCGGTTGTAAATAATTGGACGGAAGATCAGGCCGTGCACGCCGAGCAGGCCCAAAATGACCATCTTGGTCCAGAAGAATGGATTGGGCGCGTATTTTTCCGCCTCAGAGGTTGCTAAGAGCAGGCCCGTGGCGATCATGACGATTACCCCCACGCGTTTCCAAGGTCGTAAGGTTATGACCATCTCGGTGATCGTCACGCCTTTAAAGTTGAGCCCTAGAAGGCGCAGGTTCGTCATTAGGATCATGCCGCCGAATAACGCGATGCATGTCAGGTGAATCGACAGGACAATCGGGTATGCCAGCACCGATTCGCTGAACGCCGTGAGAAAGTCAATACTCTGGATGGAGTGAGCGGTGGGCATGGTTTGCTTCTACGGGATAGCCTCTATACAAGAAAGCCGGTGAAAATCCCTCCAAACACGACGGACACCCACAGGAGCAGGGAAACCATCGCCACTATCTTGCTCAAGACCGGCGGCGGATTCTCCATGGTCGCCACTTTTCTGTGAACAGTAAAATTGTAGATGACCGCCGCGGCGAGCACATACATCTTAATCGGAAAGATCAAGTTGACCCGGTAGATCTCGGTCTGCGACAAAAACAGCGCGATACCTGAGAAGACGACGAATAGCAGCGCGATTACGCTCCACAACTCTGTGTATCTCAAAATCTGTGCACTGCTCTCACGCCGTAAACCCAGGTTCAACATCCGGAAGTCCACGAGTGCGATCGATCCAACAGCTACGGCAAACCCGCCGATGTGAACACACTCCGCCAGCGCAAACGCCCATTCGGTGTTGTTGAGCGTGTCGGCGATCGCGTTCTGAAGAAGCATCTTTCTCTAGATCGTCCCCTTCGTCCCCATCTGGAAAGTGTATACGATGCTGATCTTGAACTGCTTTTAGCGGGACCTGCGGCACGTCTAGACCCTCAACTGCTCGATTGCCTTAGATGTGTACGACCAGTCTGGCGAGGCTGTCGCGGTCGAGCTACCCGGTTGCGATGAGGCTGTCGATCAGCTTTTCTGGCTTACCTGCCCAGTCCATGCCGGCGGCAATTCGCTTGTTTGGATACCGCCAACGTCACCCTGCGGAGCGTACTAGCGGCGAAGTGAAATAACAATTCCAGGTGTCCCAGGACTCATTTCCCCTTACGCGTTGGAACCGGCAAAATTTTAGCGAGAGAGTCATTCCGGTGAACTTGACCAAACATCAGATTGAGAGCAGCCCATCCCTGGCGGCGGATAAACCGGTCTCCCGGCAGTACGAGATGCAGTATTACCCCTTCTTCGGTTGGCCTGCATATTGGGATGGGCCATGCCATGTGCATGATGCGTTCTAGCAGTACAGCATTGGGTGAAGACGCGCAACCGCAGCGACAATGACGAAGGACCTCGGCCGGCCCGAACCTCTTAATCAGTAGTGAAATCGCCTGCCAGGTGCTCGATTCCGTCATTGGCATAATACCGAGCTGCCAGCGGAGACTCGGCTTGAAGGACGTTCCATGCTTCCTTCTTGGTCTTTTCGTGCGGGCAATGCACCGCCACAAACGCGGCACCGTGCTGAGCCAGATCCAGATCGCTGTCGTGAGACATCTGCTCGGTTGCGAAGAAGCGCGAAAGCGCTTGCATCAGGAAGCTCCCCAGCCCGGTCTCTTCCTTCGCAAGTGCGATGAAATCCTGTCCCGCTGCGGCGATCACCTCATCCTCGGCGAACCCCGCGAGTCGTAGTTTCTTGACAGCCTGTTGCGCTGTCTCCAGCTTGCGGAACACTGCAATCAAGTAGTGGTTGGGATAGAACACCCCTAACTGCGTATCGGATTCTTTAAAGAAATTAGTAAACAAGCTCATAACTTCCTCGCGGGTGAGAAGGAGGCGTGTTCCATTGCCGCCACATGCTTAACCCAATTAATCAATCCGCCTTGGAGTACGACTTCTAGTTGCCGCGGAGAAAGGTCATGGCGAGCGTCAAAAGTACGTTCGCGAGTACGATTTTCGATCAGGACCTGACCTTGAGGTAGTTTCTCGCGGAGATTCCTCAAAACGAGAATATCGCCGCTATCGAGTCGATCGTACTCAGCCGGATCCATAAACTCCAGTGGGAGGATTCCAAAATTTACCAAATTCTGCCCATGGATCCGGGCAAACGTTTTGGCAAGAACGATACGAAGTCCAAGGTAACGGGGCGCCAGCGCGGCATGCTCGCGGCTGGATCCCTGACCGTAATTGCTACCTCCCACCACGGCATGTCCGTCGGTTCCATCGAGCGCCTTCGCTCTTTGCCAATAGGTCCGGTCCAGCATGTCGAAGGCGAATTCGGCAATCTTCGGGATGTTGCTGCGGAACGGCAGGGCTCTGGCTCCGGCCGGCATGATCTCATCTGTCGAGACATTATCACCTACCTTCAGTAGCACCGGCAGTTGAAGCTCGTCGGGTAGCGCTTCGAGTTCCGGGAGGGAGGCGATGTTGGGTCCTTTTTCGAGTATCGACCTGCTTGCTTCCTCTATGGAAAGTGGCGGAATCAGCATTTGATGATTGAGGATCGGCTGGTTCATATCCGCGATACGTGGATATGGCATGTCCAGATCGCGAGGATCTGTGATTACTCCCGCAAGCGCCGAAGCGGCGGCCGTTTCCGGACTTACCAGGTAGACCTTGTCCTCTCGCGTACCGGAGCGGCCTGGAAAATTGCGAGGAACCGTGCGCAAACTGATTTTCTCCGTGGCCGGGGCCTGGCCCATTCCGATGCAGCCGTTGCAACCTGTCTGATGCAAGCGTGCACCCGCGTGGATCAGGTTCAGCAAGTGGCCATCGCGGACCAGATTCTCCAAAATCTGCCGCGAGGTTGGGTTGACATCAAATGAGACACGATCATGAGTTCGTTTTCCTTTGACGATTTCGGCCACGACCGCGAAATCCCGGTAGCCGGGGTTGGCGGAAGAACCCACGTACGTCTGAAAAATCTCTCGCCCTGCGATTTCGCGTACTGGAACCACGTTTCCAGGGCTTGAAGGCATGGCGATGAGTGGCTCAAGTCGTGACAGGTCGATCTCCTCATGCATGTCGTAGTCGGCATCCGGGTCAGCTATCAGTTCCGTCCAGTCTGCTTCGCGTCCCTGCGCCTTCAAAAACCGGTGTACTTCTCCATCAGAGGGGAAAACCGTAGCGGTCGCTCCCAGCTCCGCTCCCATGTTCGCGATCACGTGGCGATCCATCGCGGAGAGTCCAATAAGGCCTGGTCCGTAATACTCAATGACACTGCCGATGCCGCCGCTAACACTATGCCGTCGCAGCATTTCAAGGATTACGTCCTTCGCGCTAACCCAGTCCGGGAGCGATCCTGCAAGTTTGACACCCCACACTTTCGGCATCTTGACATGAAAGGGCTGGCCCGCCATCGCAAGCGCGACTTCGAGTCCGCCGGCGCCCATCGCCAGCATGCCGATGGCTCCGGCAGCCGGCGTGTGGCTGTCCGAGCCCAGCAGAGTTTTGCCTGGCTTCCCAAATCGCTCCTGGTGTACAGGGTGGCTAACGCCATTACCGGCGGGACTAAACCAGACGCCGAAACGCCGGCAGGCGCTACGCAGGAAAAGGTGATCGTCAGGGTTCTTAAAGTCCTCCTGGATAAGATTGTGATCCACATATTGGACCGAAACCTCGGTACGGACTCGATCCAGACCCATTGCTTCCAGTTCGAGCATCACCAGCGTGCCGGTGGCGTCCTGAGTCAGGGTTTGGTCAATGTGAATGCCGATTTCCTGGCCGGGTAGCATCGTCCCTTCAACCAGGTGGAGGCGAATCAGTTTTTGTGTGACGTTCAATCCCATGGATTTTTCGTTATCTCAATGAAAGTTTCAACGGCACAACCGCCAATCTCACCCGGTTGCTGCCTCAGCGGCGGCTCGCCATTTCTCTTCGTGGTCCGGCCTGGCCCCCCATTCCTTTCGGACATTCTTACGATCCAGTACTGAGAGTACACGGCTGGGTTCTCCGAGATCACTCCAGCCAAGGCCGGTACCGCGGAGTACGGCGAGATGATCCGGCCGCACGGAAAGGACGTCCTCTGAAAAACTTGCGGCGCGTACCGTCGAATAAAGGTCTCTTACTGCCGACCGTTCCGCTGTTGTGAATAGAGTTTGGCGAATGGAATCGAACGATTTGATCAGTTCGGGAAGCGTGTGCCGAATAAGCTTCATGAAGGCGTTAACGTGACCAATCATGACGAAGCTATTCCACAGACAGCCGCGTTCCATCAAGGATGAAGCAAGCCTCTGGTGTGGTTTTTCCCAGAAACGGCTGACATGGTAAACGGATCTTGATGGAGAGTTTTCGAGAGGGCTGCCAGGCTCGATCCAACCGTACCCCACTTCCGAGGTTTCGGGCGTAACGCCTAGCAGGATCACAACCTCCGGTCGGAGTGAGGCAAGGGTATAGGCGGAATCGATGTGGCGGATGAAGGCCTCATCATCGGAAAAATAATGGTCCGAGGGAAAGAAGGCGACAACCCCTTTAGGATCCATTTCGCGGAGACGCATCAGACCGTAAAGAATCGCAGGTGCCGTACCCCTATTGGAGGGCTGGATCAGTACGCTGGAGGATGGCACTCCAGCAACTTGATCGGCATAGAAAGGCTCGTGCGCTCTCGTCAGCATTAGCAACGTCCGCCACCTCGGAATCAATCGCGAAACCCGCCGTCGAGTCTGGTGCAGGAGCGTTTCGTTGCCCACCACGGCACAAAACTGCTTGGGACGATCGTCGCCGGTAAGTTTTCGCGTCAACGGAAGCAACCGCTTTCCGTCACCGCCGGCGAGAATCAGTCCCCAGCGATGATAGTGAGAATTCCTCCCGTGAAATTGTACTGGCTGTATCATTTGCATTCAGTACTCCTGGTATTTGCGCTAAGCCCTAGCGGCAGGTCGCCGAAGTGCCTTCCGCTAATAGCCTCCGGTACATCGGCGTTTCGGAAGGAAGCGCGCAGACTCAGCCTAGAGCCCGATCGCCAAGCTTCAAACTAGCACTAACAATGTCAAAATATCGTCAATACTGATTGGTCGAAAAACGGAGACGCCATCTTGACGCGTGGATCATGTCTCTTGACGGCATCTTGACTCTTCCTATCCTAAACTCGTCTTGGTAGGAGCGACACTGGCGTTCAATTCATGGCCGAGATCCTGTCCGAGCCGCTTCTCGCGACAATGTTTGACAGATCGTTTGTCCTTCGAGCCAATGTTTTAGCTTTCAATACGTTCTCCAGGAGATACGATGAGCGACGATGGGTTGACCAACGCGGGTGCCGCCTTCGGACGCCCAGGAATCCCGCCGCGCTGGACGTCCAGTGCCAAGGAGGGCGTGGGCACTGCATATGCAACCGCCAGCCGCGTCTGGTTCACTCTATCCCACGGCATTTTGAACGAAATCTATTACCCCACGATCGATCGTCCACAAGTGCGCGATATGCAGTTCCTCATCACGGACGGAGAAACGTTCTTCCATGAAGAGAAGCGCGATCTCGAGAGTACGATTTCTTACATCGAGGAGCACACGCTCGGCTATCGCATCGAAAGCACTGACCGCGAACGACGATATCGGCTGATTAAAGACATCGTAACGGACCCTCATCAGCCGTGCGTGCTCATTCATCTGCGGGTTGAAGCGACCCTTGCCTGGATGCAGAGCTTGCGAATATACGCGTTGCTGGCGCCCCACTTGGATGTCGGGGGATGGGGTAATTCCGCTCGACGGCTACAGGTAGCGGGCACTACGATTCTCCTCGCCTGGAAAAATGGGACCTACCTTGCCATGGGTACGAACGTGGGATTCATCCAGGCATCTTGCGGGTACGTCGGCGCGTCCGACGGTTGGCAAGATCTGAAGAACCATCTGAAACTCGAGTGGGACTATGAACGGGCCGAGGATGGCAATGTTGCGGTAGTCGGGCAGATTGACCTCCCGAAAGACGCGCAGTTCACACTTGGCCTGGCATTCGGTGACAGTGCTCACGCCGCGATTACGTCACTCTTCCAGTCACTGAGTGTGCCCTTTGCGCAGCATCGGGACAAGTATCTCCAGCAATGGCGCCGCGCCACTCGGGATATCGTGGACCTTAAGGATGGTTCAGGAGACGGCGGCCGCCTCTATTGCATCAGCCATAGCCTGCTTCTCGCACATGAAGACAAAACTTTTGTTGGCGCGGTCATAGCCTCGGCGAGTATTCCTTGGGGGGAGGCCAAGGGGGACGAAGACCTCGGCGGCTATCACTTGGTGTGGACGCGCGACATGGTTAACAGCGTGACCGCTCTTTTGGCATGCGGCGCCGCTGGAACAGCGTGCCGGGCACTGGTGTACCTGGCGTGCTCGCAACAGCCGGATGGAGGATTCGCACAAAATTTCTGGATTGATGGAACCCCCTATTGGCACAGCATTCAGCTGGATCAGGTTGCATTTCCCATCATGCTCGCGTGGCGCCTGTGGAAGGCGGGCGATCTTGGCGATTTCGAGCCCTATCCCATGGTGAAGGCCGCTGCCGGGTTTCTCATCCGGCATGGACCCGTCACCGAACAGGAGCGTTGGGAGGAAAATAGCGGGTATTCCCCGTCGACACTTGCCGCCACCATCGCTGGTCTCATTTGCGCGGCGGACTTCGCCAAAAGTCACGGCGACCGCAGCATGGCGGCATTTATCGAAGAATACGCGGATTTCCTTGAGTCCCACATAGAGCGATGGACGGTCACGACGCAAGGCACGTTGGTGCGGGGATTCGCCAAACATTATATTCGAATCAATCCCGTCGACATCAATAATCTCGAACCGCTCGCAGATCCCAACTGTGGGGTTCTAACCATCCACAACCGGCCGCCGGGCGAACGCATAGACTTTCCCGCCAAGGAGGTGGTCGATGCCGGATTTCTGGAACTGGTTCGCTACGGCATACGGCCCCCCGGAGACACGTTGGTCGAAGATTCGCTCCGTGTTGTGGACGCGGTCCTCAAGGTCGTTACTCCGTATGGCCCCTGCTGGCATCGCTACAATCACGACGGCTATGGCCTACGTCCCGACGGAGGGCCCTTTCAGGGCTGGGGTAAAGGACGGCTCTGGCCCTTGCTGACAGGCGAACGCAGCCACTATGAGTTCGCCGCTGGGAGGGATGTAAAGCCATTTATCCGGGCGATGGAGGGATTCGCGTCCCGAGGAGGCTTGCTTCCTGAACAAGTGTGGGACGAGCCTGACCGCACTGGCCATAGTCGGCACTTCGGCCAGTGCGCTGGCGCGGCGATGCCGTTGATGTGGGCCCATGCCGAGTACATCAAACTACTCCGCTCCATCAGGGATGGCCAGGTATTCGACCGAATCCCGATTGTGGCTGAGCGCTACCTGGACAAACGGGGTCGAACGGACCTGGAGGTTTGGAAGCCGACGCATCGTGTGCGGAAAATGGTGGCTGGAAAGGTCCTGCGGATTCAGACTCAAGCAGCTTTCCTGCTGCATTGGACCTCCACTGAATGGGAAACCTCCCAAGACAGCGTTTCGGTGGCCACCGGCCTGGGAACCCACTTCACCGATATCCGTGTGTCCAGCCAGCAAAAGGCGCCCGTACGTTTCACGTTCTTTTGGACTGAAGCGCAACGTTGGGAAGGCCGGGATTACGAAGTGGAAGTTCGAGCATGATCTCTAACGCCTCGCGCGCGCTCGAAACTACATGAGGAGAGAGACGAGATGCTGAACGTCGCAATCAACGGCTTGGGAAGAATAGGCAGAGCGACTCTGAAGATTGTGTTGGACAATCCCGCGTTGCAATTGGCCGCCGTTAACGACATGTTGACGGCGGATAATCTCGCCTATCTTTTGAAGTTCGACACCGTGTACGGAAGATGGGCGAGGGAAGTCCATGCGCAGAACGACCGTCTAAGGATTGACACCAAGGATTATCCCATCTTGAGAGAAAGAGATCCGGCCAAGCTGCCTTGGCGCGAAATGGGCGTGGATGTAGTATTCGAGTGTACGGGCGCCTTTAGAGAACGGGTCGATCTGGTAAAGCACATTGAGGCTGGAGCGCGCTTTGTCATCCTGTCCGCTCCTGCGAAAGGCGAGGATGTTCCCACCGTAATCCACGCCGTGAATCAATTCCCGCAGAGTTCCGTTCAAATTATTTCGTGCGCGAGTTGCACAACCAACTGCATCACTCCCGTGGTGGAGGTCATGGGCCGGCGCATCGGCATCAAGAAGGCCACCATGACGACGATCCATGCCTACACCTCTTCTCAATCAATTGTGGATTCTGGGGGCAAGGATTATCGCCGGGGCCGGGCCGCGGCTGCCAACCTCATTCCCGCTTCCACTGGAGCGGCTCTTGCGACGACCCGCGCGCTACCGGAGTTACGAGGAAAGTTTGACGGCGTGGCCGTTCGAGTACCCGTGGCCATTGGATCCCTGGCTGACATTGTTGTCGTCACATCCCGCAACACCTCGGTAGAAGAGGTCAATCGAGTCTTTATCGAGGAGGCTGCCAGCGAGCGTTATCGCGGTGTATTAGCCGTGACGAAAGAGCCCATCGTCTCGTCAGATGTAATTCAGGAGGCTCACGCTTCCATAGTCGACCTGAGCCTGACCCAGGTTGTCGATCAAGACCTTGTCAAGGTCATGAGCTGGTATGACAATGAGTGGGGCTATGCGAACCAAATGGTTCGCGAGGCTCTCCAGTTTTCCGCATCGGATTCGAGGCCGTGATCACGCAAAGTTACTCACTGCGAGTTGTGTGCATGACCGCGCGAGCTGAGGTGATCGCTTGAGCCGCATCACGTTCTCCCTCAATCCGACACCGCCGTTCCGGCTCGATTTGACCGCGTGGGCGCTCCGTCGCCGGCCGCAGAACGAAGTCGATTCCTGGGACGGCGAGACTTACAAGCGCGTCCTGGTAATTCGACGAAAGCCGGTGCTTGTGGGCGTCACGCAAATAGGAGGCGTGGATAGACCACGGCTTGAAGTGACCGCCATAGGCTCCCATGGAGATGCGAAAAACGCGCTCGTGCGAGCGCTGGAACAGCTGCTCGGCTTGCGCATCGATCTGACGGCCTTCTACACGCTTGCGGCAAAACAACCAAGACTGCACCAACTCGCCACTCGGTGCCGTGGCGTGAAGCCGCCTCGGTTTCCAACCGTGTGGGAAGGCATCGTAAACGGCGTCGCTTGCCAGCAACTGAGCCTGACAGTGGGCATTATTTTGCTCAACCGGCTCTCGTCGGCGTGCGGATTAGCGTTCGCTGGCCGAAATGGCGTCAGCTACGCGTTCCCGAGGCCAGAAGATCTTGCGGTGGCGGTCCCGGAAACAGTGCGATCACTAGGGTTCAGCGGCGCCAAGACGCGTACGCTAATCGAACTAAGCCGTGAGATTTCCGAAAGGAGGCTAGATCTGGAATCGTTGGCAGATCTGGAGAATGACCAGGCGGTGTCCCGGCTGGTGGAACTGCGTGGCGTCGGGCGCTGGACCGCCGAATACGCCCTGCTCCGGGGAATGGGCAGGATCGACCTCTTTCCCGGCGACGACATCGGCGCCCGCAACAATCTTGAGCAGTGGATGCGTCTGCGCAAGCCTCTCGACTATGATCGCGTTGCGCATGTCCTGCGCAGATGGAAGCCATTTGGAGGACTGGTTTACTTTCACCTGCTGCTGGACCGCCTGGCGAAGGCTGGGTACTTACAACTGGACACCGGCTCTTGTTTGTCACGCACTCGGGTTCGTGAATCGGAAACAGCAACTCATCGCACAGAGGAATCGAGATGATCAAATTAGAACGAGTTTATGACAAGAGGAACTCCGCTGACGGAAAACATTACTTGGTCGAGCGGCTTTGGCCTCGGGGAATTAAGAAGACCTCTTTACACCTCGATGGCTGGTACAAAGATGCCGCGCCAAGCACCGAACTGAGAAAGTGGTTCAGTCACGACCCCGAGAAATGGGAGGAGTTCCGTCGCAGGTATTTTGCGGAACTCGATCGCGCGCCCGGAACATGGGAGCCCATCCTTCAGGCCGCCCGTAAGAATATGGTGACTCTGCTGTACAGCTCACACGACACTGAGCACAACAACGCGGTTGCCCTGAAGGAATACCTCGATCAGAATAGAAGCAGCAGAGCCGCTCGACCGGCGCGTGCGTCTATCGTTCAAGACACCCAGAAACGGACGTCCGCCGCAAAGCCGCGACGATCCTCTGTCGATGGAAGGAAACTCAAGTGATCCTCGATTATGGAACAGATCAACACGCTTCTCGACCGGAGCAGTGCACAAGATCAACCTGTTCTACCGGAGGAATTGAAGATTGTTTACGACGGAGATTTGCGCTTCTCGGCGTTAGACTCTAAGCCCTATGTAATCGGCAACTTCGTCAGCACTATCGACGGAGTGGTCAGTTTCGAGATTCCCGGAAAATCTGGGGGCGGAGATATCAGCGGGTTCAATGAAGGGGATCGCTTCATCATGGGGCTGCTGCGGGCCTCGGTGGATGCGGTGATCGTGGGAGCCGGCACCCTCCGAGAAGTTGCTCCCGGGCACTTGTGGTTGGCGGAATATGTTTACCCAGAGGCAAGCGAGCGCTATGCGCGATATCGCCGGGGGAAGCTTAAGAAGCTGGTATCGCCTATAAATGTGATTGTGAGCGGCAGCGGCGCTGTTGATCTTCAAAGAGCTGTATTCCGCACTGGTGCCTTGAAAACACTCATCATTACTTCTCCCAAAGGCGCGGAATTGCTCACAAAGAACGGGGTGGCGTTAACGTCGGCTGAAGTGAGGGCAATCGAAGGTGAGGAAGGTAAAATCGCTCCAGCCTCAATTCTGAACCTTCTCCGCGATGAATTCGGAGTGAAGATCCTGCTCCACGAAGGAGGCCCGGCTCTATTCGGAGACTTTTTAGCCCACGGGTGCGTCGACGAGCTTTTTCTAACTGTGGCGCCGCAGTTTGCCGGCCGGGACGTAGAACGACAACGCCCAGGCATAATCGCGGGTGCGGAGTTCCTTCCGCAGACAGCTCCTTGGCTGAAACTATTGAGCGTGAAACAGAGCGCGAGCCATCTTTATCTTCGGTACGATAATTCGCAGAACCGTGGGCGCTAGCGAACGGTTGTATATCGTCAGAATACCCCTGTCGCATCAGATGTTGGGCATCAGGTCGAAATACTCATCGTCTTCGTTCTTGCCACCTTCTCCTTTGCCAAGCATTTTTTCCGACTCGATGAACTCAATACGCTCGATCCATTTGACCATCTTGTAGCCAAGCTGATTCTCCACTCGCAGCCGCAGAGGCGCTCCAAATAACTGTGGAAGCCGTCGCCCGTTCATCTGGGAAGCCAACAGGCATTGTGGCTTCAACAGATTCTCAAGGTTTTGCGTGTCGTAATACGGACCGCCGTAAAGAGCTTCGCCAAAGGAGAAAAAGGCGACGACTCTCGCTTTCGGTGTTGGCCGCACCAATTCGATGAGCGTTTTCATGGGGATGCCGCCCCACTTCGCGATTCCGCTCCATCCCTGGATGCAATGATGCATAGTGATGTGTTCGGTCTCACCCAACTTCTCCAGGTCGGCTAAAGAAAGCTCAACCGGATTCGCGACTAGGCCTCCCACCTTGAGCCGGAACGCTTCGAAGCCGGTTTCCGCCAGGCGCTTCCAATCGTCCCGGATCGGCATTTTCCCATTGGGCCAGAAGTAAGGCGAGATTTCCTCCTCGGCATATTTCTGCCGCGGAGTCAGGCGATTCAACGTAAGCAGCTGCATCGGATAAGCCACGGACTTGAGCGCACGCTGCAATCCGCGCGGATGGTTCCATGAGATGTAATGCGCCAGGATCCACGAGAGGACAACTACGCCTATTCCGACAAACCCAAGGTACATGCCCAGATGCCTCTGATCATCCGTACCGAGCACAATATGGTTCATGTTCCGTGCGAATCCCGTCGCCACTATCAAAGTGACATGTACGATGATGAATCCAAAGAAGCTGAGCATCGTCAGGAAGTGGATCGATCTGGCCGATTGCCTCCCACCAAAGATTCGCGCGTACCAGGGAAAGCGATTCACGATAGCGGGAGACATGGCGATCCCTGTAAGAATCGCCAAAGGGCCGAAGACAAAGACGGCGGTGAAATAGGCAATCTGTTGCAATGCGTTGTAGCCATAAAACCCGTTCGGCTCTGCGGGCAAGTGAAACGTCGCGTAGTGCACCCAAGTGTTCCATGCCTGTAAGAGGACGAGTGGCGAAGTGGGTACGATACGCCGCCACTGCTCAGTATCGAAGAGCAGGATGACGAAGAGGATACCTGTGATGATGAAGCCGTGAACGTCGATGAAGTGCCAAACGCGCGCAATACCAATTGTGTGCCGGTAGCCCGACGTCCCGACCAACGGCGAAATGTAACGAGCGTCGTCTTTCGCGGTCCAGATGCGATCGCGTGGGACTGTTAGAGGTGTAAGCGGATCCATTCGCTCCCCGGTGTGCAGCCATCATTGAAATACAGACGAGGATGATCCATCAGGATGGACAGACCGCTGCGAATCAGCATCATCACAAAGAGGAAATTGAAGAAGTGGCAGTAACGCACCCAGAACGGAAACCCATGCGGCCCCGCGAAGTTGTCTGGATATATTTGAGGAACTGCTGGAACATGAGGCAGGCCGGCCACGGCGACTTCGATCCAACACGCCGTGATTACGGAGAGGATCGCGATACCGATTCCGATCAGGATGGAAGGTCGAATCCAGATACGAAATCGGCGATCAGGCGGATAGTGGACGGCTCTGTGTGCCGGATCGAAAGAGATCATAGTGCCTCAGCGAACAGGCCGTAAAACAGATCGCAACCGATATTGCGCCGAGCACGAGTTGGTGAGTAACTGTGTAATCTGCACTCGTCAGCTTATCGTAACCGCTGGTCGCAGATGAGCCGGAGGTTGGAGCAACGTAAGAGCCATGTTCGCCGCGAACAAGCTAACAGCCACGAGTTCGATCACGGCGGAACAGGGCAATAGGTGCCAGCCGATCTGTACGTTCGCCTCATATGCCGGGATCTCAGCGGCGACCCGCAGAACGCATCCGATATTGAGGGCGGCCAGCGAAGCCAGCATCAGGCGAGAACTGCGTAGGACGCGCGCACCGCAGAAAGCCGGCAGAATCCGCTGGCCGATCGCGAATACCATGGTCGAGAGGAAACCGACGGTCAGTGCA
>Ga0207694_10000166_pt1 | contig 67723 bp, 14 predicted proteins | sample KBSC34metaG_FD_184353 | JGI IMG/M metagenome (GOLD analysis project Ga0207694, IMG submission 184353) | Corn rhizosphere microbial communities from Kellogg Biological Station, Michigan, USA - KBS C3-4 metaG (SPAdes) (version 2) | ecosystem: Host-associated > Plants > Roots > Rhizosphere > Soil... | reverse complement strand
CATCCTCCCTCGCCTCCGGCCGATGGGGCATCTGCCCTGCGCTGGACGGCGAAACTTACAGGGGTCAGTGATCCTGGACCGCGACAGAATTTAGAGAGGATCCGCGACAGAGTTTAGAGAACGCACACGGTTATGGGCGAGGCGCGGAGAAGGGAATCGCGCTCCCACCTGCGGCTTTCTTCATCTCCTGAAGTGAACCCCGGCCGCAGCCTTGCGGCGGGGGTTCGGATTGTGTGCCCGACATAGGCTGAGGCTAGGAGGTGAAGTCCTCTGGGAAGCAGTCGTAGCGACCCGAGCGAATGGCAAGGCGCCGCCGGTGTTCCGTGTCGGCCACGTTTTATGCGCGGCTGGGAACGTCCCGGAGTAGTGCTCACGCTCCACGAACGCGCGAGCTCGGACCTCCGCCAGACCGTCCACCGCGTAGCCCGCGGGTCAAAAACGATCTGCGGGAGAGACCCAGCGTTCCCGCCTTTTGCACCAGCGCTTGTCGCAGTCGAACAGGGATAGCTGGGTCATGGCCTTCCGGTGGGGCATACAAAAAGCCCCGCGGTCGTAAGGACGCGGAGCAATTTGCGGTTTCGGGAACCGGGACCCGCCAGCCAAGGGGCGGGTCCGAACTTCTCAGGCCGACGAGCCGGGGTTGCAGGCTGACTTGGTAGCCGCCGTTGCGTGACGGCGGCCCAGTTGCAGCGCCGCCGGAGTGTGATGAACCACACCGCGGCGCGGCAACCGCCCTCATCCCGGTCCGAGAAAAAGACCTGCTGCGAACCCGGCGGGCAGCGGCGGTCCCCGCGGATACGCGATCAGATCTCCAGGATGGCGCCTTCGTAGGCACCGCGGGCGCCGCTGACGACGCCCTCGCCGGCGCCCTGGGGAAGCATGCGCAGGCAGCCGCCGCCGTACCGCCACCCGGTGCAGAACAGGCCCCAGATGACGGTGTGGGGAACGGGGGCGGCGCCGGGCTGGGGCGGGTAGACGTACGGCCTGGACTCCACCCGCTCCTGCACGATCCATCCTCCCCCCTCCACCGCCTCGCGCACCCGCGCCTCCCAGGCGTCCGGCGCCAGGTACCGCCCCACGTGCACGGCCGCGCCGCCGAGGCCCAGGCCGCGCTTGAGGACCATGTCGTCGCGATTATCCAGCAGAAAGCCGGGGAACTGCACCTCGGCCCCGCGCCAGGTGGTGGTGCGGGGGGAGACCAGGCGCGTCCAGGGGATGTGGTCGCGGATCAGCTCGCGGTCCTCCTCCTTCCACACCTCCAGCCCCTCGGTCTCCGAAAGCAAGGCGAGGTTGCGCTTGTCAACCCACATCTGCGTAGGCAGGCCGTCGTAGACGCGTATCCGGCCCACCAGCTGCGAGCGCAGCACCTGTATGGGGGGGTGCAGCGGGGCGTACCCGTAGAAGACGTGCACCCGCTGCTCGCCCATGTACACGTCCAGCCCCCGGAACGTCAGCTCCTCCGCCGGCGCGTTGGACAGCCACAACTGGCCGGTCACGCCGCGGCCGGTGCGGCGGAGGAGCTCCGCGTACACTTCGGCGGCGTCGCGCCGCGCACCCTCGGTGGGCTGCGCACCCTCGGTGGGGCTTTCCAGGGCCACCACCACATTCAGCTCGCCGCCTGCTTTGATCACGCCGTTGTCCAGGGCGTCGTCGATCATGTGCTCGCAGAAGGCGACCAGCACGTCATGGCCACCCGGGCTGATCCCTTCGCGCGCACAGAAGTCCATGAGTACGGGGTGCCGCAGGTAGCGCTCGCGCCAGAACCCGTGATGCCAGCCGCCCAGGTTGGCGGCCAGGTTCACCTCGCAGCACATCAGCCCGCCGGGCGTGTCGATGAAGTCGCAGCGGGCCACGGTGCTGTTCATGTAATTGCGCACCGAGAACGCGACCGCCAGCAGGATGGGATCGTAGCCGTAGAACGAGGCGATGGCCCCCAGGTCTCCGCCAAATACCACGGCGGGGATGGCCTTGACGAGCTTGCACACGCCCACCGTTGCCCGCTCCATCTCGGCCACCCGACGCGCGTCGACCAGCGTGGGCCAGGTGATGTCGTAGGGGATCATCCAGTCCGGCAGCCCTTTTTCGAATCCCACCAGCTGCGCCGCTTGGTCGGGGTGATCCAGCAGGTGCTCCAGAAAGCGCTCGGCGGCGGGGGAAAGCCGGCGGTACGCGGCCCGGGTGTCGGGGGGGATCTGCGGAGCGGATGCGATCACGGGCGGGGTGTCCGGGGAGGGGGTGATGGAGAAGCGCGCATGTCGAGCCACCGCGCGGAGAGGTTCGCGCAATCAATCTTTTACCGCCACCCGCCGCCGGGCAACAGTCTTGGCGCCCGAGTTCGCGCAGGACGCGCGGGTTCTGAACCGGCTCACTGGGCACACCGACGACACCACCCGCGAGCGAGTCTATCAGGACCAGGACCCGCACAACGAGTGGGTGCGCGCCCGGGCCGAGGCACGCAGGAGCATGCGCCGCTTCCTTCGGGAGCCGGAGCGGCCGGACGCCGCAGTTCCGACCGCGGCGTGAACCTATCCCACGTCCTATCCCACCCGGGTCTGGGAGCGAGAATGCCACAGAAGCACGAACCGCTGCCGTGGCATTACTCAGGATGGTGACCCGCAGCTACTCTCGCGGCACGGCATTGCTGCCACGGAGGGACCAGAGGAACCAGAACCAACGTCTTTCCCTCTTGTTCCCCTGGTCCCTCCGTGCGGAGATCGCACGGGCTGAATCATGAGAGGAATTCCGCGCCAGCGGCCCACCGGAGACGATGGAGAAAAAATGACGACCTTCCAGGGAGTGCTGATCGACGAGGGCGGCGGCTTCTACAACGTGAAGGCCGGCGGCGCCGTGGGAGACACCCGCGTGGTGCAGGGCGCCATCGCCGCCGGCTCCACCCTGCTGACCGTGGACGGGGGGAGCTTCACCGCGCAGGACGTGGGGAAGGTGGTCTCGGTGGCCGGAGCGGGCGCTTCCGTCCCCGAGGAGGAGACGGTCTACGGGATCATCATCCGGCCGCCCCGCGACAACCTCGGCAGCGTGATCCAGGGCATCGTCGGCGCCACCCAGGTCGAGCTGCGCGACGCCGCGCAGACCACCGTCGCCGCCGCGACGGTCACGTACGGGACCGACGACACCGCGGCGCTCCAGGCGGCGCTCGACGGCAACGCGCACGTCTACCTGCCGCCGGGCCGCTACACGCTCACCGCGCCGCTGCGCGTGGCGCGCGGCGGGGTGGCGCTGCGCGGCGCGGGGGCCAACCTCTCGCTGCTGACGGGATCGGTGGGGCTCCCCCTCGTTCCTCACCTTCTGGTCGTACACCGGCGAGGTGATCGAGGGGCTGGACCTGGCGGGCGTGGGGTTCGACGGGGTTCCGGACCGCCTGAAGATCCAGGGGGTCGGCGTCGTCAACGCCCGCCGCGTGTCGGTGCGCGAGGTGGCGGGTGCCTCGCTGGAGGTGTTCCTGGGCCTCAACCTGGCGTACGACTGGGAGCTGACCGGGTTCAGCACCGTGGACACCGTGGATACCGTCAGCATCTCCCGGTCGGGCGAGGGCACCATCTCCAACGGGAGGATCCTGCGCGCGAACGAGGGGCTCGACTTCTTCGGCGCCTCCGACGTCACCGTGTGCAACGTCGTGATCACCAGCCACCCGCCGGGCGAGCACCCCGGCATCTACCAGGTGGGGATCGACCTCTCGTCGTCCAAACGGGTCGCCTTCACGGGCGTGGTGGATCCAGCGCCCTGGTGATCTCCCGCGCGACGGGGGCGACCCACGGCTCCAGCACCATGGTGGCGTGGGCGCCGGGGACCACGTGGTACTCCAGGTTCCCGCCGACGCAGGGCGCCCACCCGGCCACCAGGCCGCCGGGCGGGGTGGTGCCGCGGGGGGAGCCCAGCTCGGACTCGATCAGCAGCACGTCGCCGTCGAAGCGCGGCGGGCGCCAGCCCTTCAGCGCACGCTCCATGGCCGCCCAGAGGCGCACCGTGCGGCCGATCTGCGTCACCATCCCCGGCGGGGCGGAAGTGCCGCCGCGCGCCAGCCAACGGCGCATCGCCTCCTCCCGCTCCTCCGCCGGGACGGCGCGCAGCCCGGCTTCCAGCTCCCCGGCCGCGGCCGGGTCGGTGCCGAGCAGGTCGTAGGCGAAGCGCAGGTACAGGTCCACGTAGTCGAAGGCCGGGGGATCATCCCCGTGGCCGGGGGCGACGGCGTCGAGGATGATTACGAGCGGCGCATCTTCCCCCATCTCCCGCAGCCGCGCGGCCAGCGCGAAGGCGACGGGGCCGCCGGCCGACCATCCCCCGACGAGGTACGGCCCGGAGGGGAACGCCTCGCGGATGGCGGCGGCGTAGCGCTCCACCATCTCGTCCACGCGGTCGAGGGGCGGCAGGTCGTCGCTGACGCCGCGCGCCTGCAGCCCGTAGAACGGCTGCTCCGGCCCCAGCGCGCGCGCGAGGTCTGCATAGCGGAAGACGGTGCCGCCGGCCGGGTGCACGAAGAACACCGGCGGCCGCGTGCCGCCCGCGTGCAGCGCCACCAGCGTGGGCGCGGGCGCGCCTTCGTCCGCGCGCGCCACGGCGGCGGCGAGCTCGGACAGGGTGGGGGCGCGGAAGAGCTCGGCCAGCGGCAGCTCGCGCCCGAAGCGCTCGCGGATGCGCGCCATCAGCCGCACCGCCAGGAGCGAGTGCCCGCCCAGCATGAAGAAGTCGTCGTTCGCGCCGACCCTGGGCACGCCCAGCACCTCGCTCCACAGGTCGGCCATCTCGATCTCCGCGGGCGTGTACGGCTCCACGTACTCGCCGGCGGCGGCCGCGGCGGGGTCGGGGAGCGCGGCGCGGTCCACCTTGCCGCCGGGGCCCAGCGGGAGCGCGTCCACCGGCACGATGGCGGGGACCATGTGGCGCGGGAGCCGGCGCGCCAGCGCGGCCCGCAGCGCGTCCGCCGCGAGCTCCGCCCCCTCGGCGGGAACGACCCAGGCGACTAGGTGCGGGTCTCCGCCGGGCGTCGGCCGCGCCGCCACGACCGCCGCCCTGACGGACGGTTCGGAGAGCAGCGCGGACTCCACCTCGCCGGGCTCGATGCGCTGGCCGCGGAGCTTGAGCTGGAAGTCGACGCGGCCCAGGAACTCGAGTGCGAACGTGCGAGCGTGCGAGCGTGCGAGAGTGGAGTGCGGCTCGCGCGGATCCTCGCCACTTTCGCACTCTCGCACCTTCGCACTTTCGCACTTCCACCGCACCCGGTCGCCGGTGCGGTACATCCGCGCGCCGGGGACGCCGGCGAAGGGGTCGGGGACGAAACGCTCGGCGGTGAGCGCGGGGCGCCCGCGGTAGCCGCGCCCCACCAGCACGCCGCCGATGTGCAGCTCGCCGGGAACGCCGAGCGGCGACGGCTGGCCGCGCGCGTCCAGCACGTACGTGCGCGCGCCGGGGAGCGGGGCGCCGATGGTGATGGGGTCGCCGGGGGCCAGCGGCTGCGCGGCGCAGACGACGGTGGTCTCGGAGGGGCCGTAGGCGTTCACCATCCGTGCCCAGGGCAGCAGCTCCATGGTCCGCGCGGCCACGGGGGCGGGGAGCGCCTCGCCGCCGCAGCGCAGGAGGCGGAGGTCCGCGCACCGGGCGAAGTCGGGGGCGTCGAGCATCGCGGCCAGGATCGAGGGCACCACCTCGATCACCGTCACGCGCCGCTCGGCGGCCTCGCGGGCGAGCGCGGCCGGGTCGGCGTGCGCCCCCGGCGGCGCCACCACCAGCGTGCCGCCCAGCGCGAGCGCGATCCAGATCTCGTGCACCGCCGCGTCGAACGACGCCGGGGTGCGGTGCAGCACCCGGTCGGCGGCGGTCACGTCGTCCGTCATCGCCACGGCGGTGACGTAGGCGGCCAGGTTGGCGTGCGTCATGGCGGCCGCCTTGGGACGGCCGGTGGAGCCGGAGGTGTAGACGACGTAGGCCAGCGACTCCGGCTCGATCGCCCCCTCCACCGGCGCCGGCGCGAAGCCGGCCAGCGCGCCGGGCGCGTCGAGCGCGACCGCCCGCGCGCCGGCGGGAACGCGGTCCATCCACCGCTCCTGGGTCAGGACCACGCGGGCGCCCGAGTCCCGGAGCATGAAGGCCACGCGCTCGGCCGGGTACGCGGGATCGACCGGCACCACGAAGCCGCCCGCCTTCAGCACCGCGACCCAGGCGACGATCGTCTCCAGCGAGCGCTCCATCAGGAGCACGACCGGCGTCTCGGTCCCCACGCCGCGCGCGCGCAGGAGGCGGGCGGCGCGGTTCGACAGCCGGTCGAGCTGCGCGTAGATGAAGGCGTGCCCCTGCAGCTCCACCGCGGCGGCGTCCGGCGTGGCCGCCGCGTGCGCGGTGAAGGCGGCGACGACGTCCGGTCCTGCGCGGCCGTCGGCGGCGGGGCCGGCGGAGAGCGCCAGCACCTTGTTCCGCTCCTCGTCGCGCAGCAGCGGGAGGGCGGAGGCGGGGGTGGAGGGGCGGGCGAGCGCGGCGTCCAGCAGGGTGGCGAGCTGGGCGGCGAAGCGCGCGGCCGTGGCGGGCTCGAACAGGTCGGCGGCGTACTCCAGGATCCCCTGCAGCCCGCCGCCGGCCGCGGGGGCCAGCGTCAGCGTCAGGTCGAAGTGCGACGTGGCGCCCTCGTGCGGAACGCCGCCCACCTCCAGGCCGGCGAAGCCCTCGCCGCCCGCCTCGGGGACGTTCTGGAAGGCGAACATCACCTGGAACACGGGGGAGTGGCCCAGGCTGCGCTCCGGCTGCAGCTGCTCGACCAGCCGCTCGAAGGGCACGTCCTGGTGGGCGAAGGCGCCCAAGGTGGTCTCGCGTACGCGGGCCAGCAGCTCGCGGAAGGCAGGGTCGCCGGACAGGTCGCCGCGCAGCGCCAGGGTGTTGACGAAGAGGCCCACCAGCGGCTCGACCTGGCGGCGCGTGCGCCCGGCCACCGGGGTGCCGACCACGACGTCGGTCTGCCCGGACCAGCGCGCGAGCACGGCCTGGAAGGCGGCCAGCAGCACCATGAACGGCGTGGCGCCCTCGGCCCGCGCGAGCGCGCCGATCGCCGCCGCCGTCTCCGGGCCGAACGCGAAGCGGTGCCAGGCGCCGCGGTGGCTCTGCACGGCGGGGCGGGGGTGGTCGGTGGGGAGCTGCAGGAGCGCCGGCGCGGCGGCCAGCCGCTCGCGCCACCAGTCGACCTGCCGCGCGAGCGGGTCTCCCGTCAGCCATGCGCGCTGCCAGACGGCATAGTCGGCGTAGCGGATCGGGAGATCGGGGAGGGGAGATTCGCGGGCCCCGGTGAACGCGCCGTACAGCGCCGCGAGCTCGCGAAAGATGATCCCGACCGACCAGCCGTCGCTGACGGCGTGGTGCATCGCCAGCAGCAGGACGTGATCGACCTCTCCCGACGCGCTGCCGCCATCCTGGAGCGCGAGATCGCCTCCCCGGGCAGCCCGATCCCCCTCTGCCGCGACCCGGTCGCCGTCGCCGGCTGGGAGACGGGCGAATGAATTCGCGGCAGCGACACCCCTAAGTCCGCCTTCGCGGACTCCCGGGTCCGCATTGGCGCGGGAGGCGGGACGCGGCGCGGCCGCGGGCGGACCCTCGCCCCCAGCGCGCACCCGCAGGAGCTCGGCGCGGAAGAGCGGGCCCTGGTCCAGGTCGAACGGCTGCGAGGCGAACGCGGACGCGCGGCGCGACAGCGACTCGTCATCCCCCGAAGAGTCGGTGAGCGGGAGGTGGCAGCCACGCCATGGCAGGACGTGCTGCACCGGCCGATCCTGCTGTCCCCCGTCCCCTGTCCCCTGTCCCCTGAACACGGTCCGCAGCGGCTCGTGGCGGCGCACGACCTCGCCGAGCGCGCGCTCCAGCGCGGGGACGTCGAGCGCGCCCCGGAGGCGGACGGCGGCGGACATGTGGTAGGCCGCGCCGCCGGGCTCCAGCCGGTCGATGAACCACATCCGCTCCTGCGCGAACGAGAGCGGCAGGTCGTTCCCCTCCACGTGCGCGATCGGCGGCGCGTCGGCGGCGGCGCCGCCGCGCATCCGCGCCTCCACGTCGGCGGCCATGGCGGCCAGCCCGGGCGACTCGAACACCGCCCGCAGCGGCAGCTCCACGCCGAGCCGGTCGCGGATGCGCGAGACGACGAGCGTGGCCAGCAGCGAGTGCCCGCCGAGCGCGAAGAAGTCGTCGCCGGAGCCGACGCGGTCGCGGCGCAGGACCTCGGCCCAGATGGCCGCCAGCACCTCTTCCACCGGCGTGCGCGGGGGGACGAACGCCGCCCCGGCCGCGTCCGGATCGGGAAGCGCGCGGCGGTCGACCTTGCCGCCGGCGCCGCGCGGCAGCGCGTCCATCACCACGAACGCGGCGGGGACGAGGTGGCGTGGGAGACGGCGGGCGAGCGCGTCGCGGATCGCATCGACCGGGATCTCGCGTCCCTCCGCCGCGACCAGCCAGGCGACCAGCCGCGGGTCGCCCGAGGGGCCGGGACGGGCGGCGACGACGGCGTCGCGCACGGACGGATCGGACAGCAGCGCGGACTCGACTTCGCCGGGCTCGATGCGCTGGCCCCGGATCTTCACCTGGAAGTCCAGGCGGCCGAGGAACTCGAGTGCGAGCTCGGGACCGGGCGAATGAATTCGCGGCAACAACTGCCCGAAGTCCGCCTTCGCGGACTCCCTCGACGGCATCGGAGCGGCGTCCATGGCCTCGAGCGCACTCCCGGACACCCGCACGTCCGCGCTTCTCCACCTCGCGCGGTCGCCGGTGCGGTACATCCGGGCGCCGGGCGTCTCCGCGAAGGGATCGGGGACGAAGCGCTCGGCGGTGAGCGACGGCCGCCCGCGGTAGCCGCGCCCGACCCCCGCGCCGCCGACGCACAGCTCGCCGGGGACGCCGGCGGGGCAGGGCTCGCCGCGCGGGTCGAGGACGTACGCGCGCACGCCGGGGAGCGGCGCGCCGATGGTGACGGCGCCGCCCGGCGCGACGCGGGTGGCGGTGGCGGTGATGGTCGTCTCCGCGGGGCCGTAGGCGTTGACGAGCTCCGCGCGCGGGAGCGCCTCCAGCGTCCGGCGGGCCAGGGCGGGGGCCAGCGCCTCGCCGCCGCAGAAGACCAGGCGCAGCGCCGCGCAGCGCGCGAACGCCGGCTCGTCCAGCATCGCGGCCAGGAGCGAAGGGACGAGGTCGATCACCGTCACCGCGCGATCGGCGGCCTCGCGGGCGAGCGCGGCGGGGTCGGCGTGCGCGCCCGGCGGCGCGACCACGACGGTGGCGCCGGCGGCGAGCGCGATCCAGATCTCGCTGACCGCCGGGTCGAACGAGGCCGGGGTGCGGTGCAGCACGCGGTCCGACGCCGTGATCCAGCGCTCCTCGCGCGCCGCGGCGACGTAGGCCGCGAGCCCCGCGTGCGTCAGCGCCGCCGCCTTGGGGCGGCCGGTCGATCCCGACGTGTAGACGACGTACGCCAGCGCGGCGGGATCGATCTCCATCTCCAGTGGAGAAGATGCGAAGCCGTCCAGCGCGCCGGCCGGGTCGAGCGCGATGCGATCCACGGATGCCGGGAGCCGATCGCTGAGCGGCTGCTGCGTGAGCGCGAGCCTGGCGCCGGAGTCCTCCAGGATCCACGCGACGCGCTCCGCCGGGTCGGCGGGATCGACCGGGACCACGAAGCCGCCGGCCTTCAGCACGCCGGCCCAGGCGACGACCGTCTCCAGCGAGCGCTCCAGGAAGAGCGCGACCGGGGTCTCCGGCCCCACGCCGCGCGCGCGGAGGAGCCGCGCGAGCCGGTTGGCGCGCGCGTCCAGCTCCGCGTAGGTGACCCCGTCGCCCGCGAGCTCCGCGGCCGCCCTGTCCGGCGTGGCGGCGGCGTGCGCGGCCAGCAGGTCGGCCACCGTGCGCGACGCATCCGCCGCGGGTGCGGGGCCGGCGGAGAGGCGCAGGAGCTCGTCGCGCTCGCCGCCGCCGATCAGCGGGAGGGCGGAGATGGCCGTGGCCGGCGCCCGCAGCGCCGCCCGCAGCAGCGTGCGGAAGTGGCCGGCGATGCGCCCGGCGGTCGCCGCGTCGAAGAGGTCGGCGGCGTACTCCAGCACCCCGCCGACGCTGCCGTCCGGCCGGGGGCCCAGCTCCAGCGTCAGGTCGAACTTGGCGACCTCGTTCTCCTCGCCGAAGGGGCGGATCTCCAGCCCGGGGAAGCCGGCGGCGCCGCCGGGGGTGTTCAGGAAGGTGAACATCACCTGGAAGACGGGGGCGTGCCCCAGGCTGCGCTCCGGCTGCAGCTCCTCCACCAGGCGCTCGAACGGCACCTCCTGGTGGACGTACGCGCCCAGCGTGGCCTCGCGGACGCGCGCCAGCAGCTCGCGGAACCCGGGGTCGCCGGAGAGGTCCCCGCGCAGCGCCAGCGTGTTCACGAACAGCCCGATCAGCCCCTCGACCTCGGCGCGCGTGCGGCCGGCGACGGGGGTGCCGACGACAATGTCGTCCTGCCCGGACCAGCGCGCGAGCACGGCCTGGAAGGCGGCCAGGAGCACCATGAACGGCGTCGCTCCCTCCGCGCGGGCCAGGGCGTGCACGGCGTCCGCCTCGTCGGGCGCCAGCGACACGGGCCGGCGCGCGCCGCGGAAGCTCTGCACCGGCGGGCGCGGGCGGTCCGTCGGCAGCTCCAGCAGCGCCGGGGCACCGGCGAGCCGCTCGCGCCACCAGCCGACCTGCCGCTCCAGCCGCTCGCCGGTGAGCCAGGTACGCTGCCACGCCGCGTAGTCCGCGTAGCGGATGGGGAGGTCGGGAAGCGCGGCCGGGCGTCCCTCGACGGACTCGGTGTACAGCGCGGCGAGCTCGCGGAAGAAGATCCCCATCGACCAGCCGTCGGCGGCCACGTGGTGAGTGGCCACCAGCAGCACGTGGTCGCCCTCGGCGATGCGCAGCAGCTCGGCGCGGAGCACCGGCCCGCGCGCCAGGTCGAACGGCGTGCGCGCGAACGCCTCCACCCGGAGCCGCGCCGCCCCGGCCGCATCGCCATCCTCCAGCAGCGGCACGATCGGAAGATGGAAGGGCCCGGGCTCCAGCACGTGCTGCACGGGTCCATCCCGCTGTCCCCCGTCCCCCGTCCCCCGTTCCCTGATCAGCGTGCGGAGCGGCTCGTGGCGCCGGACGATCTCGCCCATCGCCCGCTCCATCGCCGCCGCGTCGAGCGCGCCGACCAGGCGGACGACGTGCGTGAGATTATACGCGGCGCCGCCGGGCTCCAGCCGGTCGATGAACCACATCCGCTCCTGCGCGAAGGAGAGCGGCAGGTCGTTCCCCTCCACGTGCGTGATCGGCGGCGCGTCCGCGGCGGCGCCGTCGCGTATCCGCGCCTCCACCGTCGCGGCCATCGCATCGAGGCGGGGCGATTCGAAGACAGCCCGCAGCGGCAGCTCCACCTCCAGCCGGTCGCGGACGCGCGAGACCACGAGCGTCGCGAGGAGCGAGTGCCCGCCAAGCGCGAAGAAGTCGTCGCCCGCGCCCACCTGGCCGGGGCGCAGGAGCTCGCTCCAGATCCCCGCCAGCACCTCCTCCACCGGCGTGCCCGGGGGGACGAAGCCGGCCGCCCGCGCGCCGGGCTCCGGGAGCGCGGCGCGGTCCACCTTCCCGCTCGGCGTGAGCGGGAGCGCGTCCATCACCACGAACGCGGCGGGGACCATGTGCTGCGGCAGGCGCCGTCCCAGGGCGGCGGCCAGCGCGTCCTCGGCGACGCGGAGCCCGTCGGCCGCCACGACCCAGGCGACGAGCCGCGGGTCGCCCGCGGGGCCGGGGCGCACGCCGACCACCGCCTGGCGCAGGGTGGGCTCGGCGGTGAGCGCGGCCTCGATCTCGCCCGGCTCGATGCGGAGGCCACGGAGCTTCACCTGGAAGTCCAGGCGGCCGATGTACTCGAGCACCGGCTCTGGACCGGGCGAATGAATTCGCGGCAACAACGGCCCGAAGTCCGCCTTCGCGGACTCCCACTCCTGAATCGCCGCGAGGAGCCGCCACCGCACGCGATCACCCGTTCGGTACATCCGCGCTCCCGGCGTCTGCGCGAACGGGTCGGGGACGAAGCGCTCGGCGGTGAGCGACGGGCGATGCTGGTAGCCGCGCCCCACCTGCACGCCGGCGATGAACAGCTCGCCGGGGACGCCGACGGGGGCGAGGTTGCCCGCGGCATCGAGCACGTGGATGCGCGTGTTCGCGATCGGCCGGCCGATGGGCACGGTCTCCCGTCCGGCTGTTCCCTGTCCCCTGTCCCCTGTCCCCTCATTGCACGGGTGCCAGGTGACGTCGACGGCGGCCTCGGTGGGGCCGTAGAGGTTGTGCAGCTCGACACCCGGCAGCCGCGCGAGGAAGCGGTCGCGCAGGTCCGCGGGGAGCGCCTCGCCGCTGCTCATCACGCGCCGCAGCGTGGCGCACGCCGCCGCCGACGCATCGTCGACCCAGAGCTGCAGCATGGAAGGGACGAAGTGCAGCGTCGTCACCCCCTCGCGGCGCACGGCGTCGGAGAGGCGCGCGGGCTCGCGGTGCGCGCCGGGCGCGGCCACGGCCAGCCGTGCACCCGCCATCAGCGGCCAGAAGAGCTCCCAGACGGAGACGTCGAAGCCGAACGGCGTCTTCTGCAGCACCACGTCGTCCGCGCCCAGCCCGAACGTCTCCTGCATCCACAGCACGCGGTTGGCGACCGCGCGGTGCGTGTTTCCGGCGCCCTTCGGCCGCCCGGTGGAGCCGGAGGTGTAGATGACGTACGCCAGCGCATCCGGATCGGCATCGGCGACGACGGGGGATGACGGGAAGCCTTCGAGCGCGGTGAGGTCATCGAGCGCGACCGCATTCGCCGACGTGGGAAGGATCCCCATCCACCGCGTTTGTGTGAGGGCCACGCGTGCGGCGGAATTCTCCAGCATCCACGCGATGCGCTCCGCGGGGTGATCGGGCTCGACGGGGACGTAGAAGGCGCCGGCCTTCAGCACGCCGTAGAGCGCGACCACCATCTCCAGCGAGCGCTCCATCACCAGCGCCACCGGCGTCTCGGGGCCCGCGCCGCGCGCGCGCAGCAGGTGCGCGACGCGGTTCGCCGCCGCGTCCAGCGCCGCGCAGGTCAGCGTTTCGCCCGCGAAGGTGACGGCGACGGTGTCCGGCGTGCGCGCGGCCTGCGCCTCGAACAGCCCGTGCAGCGTCAGCGACGGGTCGCGCTCGACCACGGGGCCCGCGGAGAGGCGCAGCAACTCGGCGCGCTCGTCCGGCCGCAGCAGCGGGAGCGCGGAGAGGCGCGCGTCGGGCGCGGCCAGCGCGGCGTCCAGCAGCGTGCCGAGGTGGCGCAGGAAGCGCTCGACGGTCTCGCGGTCGAACAGGTCGGTGGCGTACTCGGCCACCCCCTCCACCCCGTCGCCGCTCGGGGCCAGGCTGACGGACAGGTCGAACTTGGCGGCGTGCAGCTCGCGCGGGATGATCGAGACGTCCACGCCCGGCCAGCCGCCCTGACCGCGCGGGACGTTCTGGTAGGCGAGCATCACCTGGAAGATCGGCGCGTGCCCCAGGCTGCGCTCCGGCGCCAGCTCCTCCACCAGCCGCTCGAAGGGGAGCGCCTGGTGCTCGAAGGCGCCGAACGACGCCTCGCGCGTGCGCGCCAGCAGCTCGCGGAAGGTCGGGTCGCCGCCTAGGTCGGCGCGGAGCGCCAGCGTGTTGGCGAAGAAGCCGATCAGCGGCTCCACCTCCAGCGTCGCGCGCCCGGCGATGGGGGTGCCCACCACCACGTCCGTCTGTCCGGACCAGCGCGCGAGCACGGCGTCGAAGGCGGCCAGCAGCACCATGAACGCCGTGGCTCCCTCGCCGCGCGCCAGCGCCTCCACGCGCGCCCCGGTGCCCGCGGGGAGGTGGAAGAAGAAGGAGGAGCCGCGGTAGCTCTGCACCGCCGGCCGCGGCCGGTCGGTGGGCAGCTCCAGTAGCGCGGGGGCCCCGTCCAGCGTCTGCTTCCACCAGCGCACCTCGCGGTCGAGCCCGTCGCCGGCGAGCCGTTCGCGCTCGCGCTCGGCGTGGAGGCCGTACTGCAGCGGGAGCGGCGGCAGCGGCGAGGGGCGCCCGGCGGCGAACGCCGCGTACAGCGCCGCCAGCTCGGAGAGGATGATGCCGGTGGACCACCCGTCGCCGACCGCGTGGTGCGCGGTCCACAGCAGCGCGTGGTCGTCGGCCGCCGCGCGCACGAGCGTGGCGCGGAAGAGCGGCCCGCGCGCCAGCTCCATCGGCCGCGCGCCCTCGTCGCCGAGCAGCCGCGCCAGCTCCTCGTCGCCCGCGCCGGGGCTTTCCAGGATCGGGAGATGGAGATCGCAGGGCGGCGAGACGACCTGCACCGGCTCGTCGCCGCGGGTCTCGATGCGCGTGCGCAGCGTCTCGTGGCGCCGCACCATCTCGCCGAGCGCGCGCTCCAGCGCGGCGACGTCGAGCCGCCCGCGCAGCCGCAGCCCGCCGGCGAGGTTGTAGGCGACGTTGCCGGGCTCGAGCTGCTCCAGCAGCCAGAGCCGCCGCTGGGCGAAGGAGACGGGGTAGACCTTCTCGGCTTCGCCGGGGTGCGAAGGTGCGAGAGTGCGAGCGTGCGAAGAGGACCCGGCCTGCGGCTCCGGCTGGCGGCGCGCGTCGAGGTTCGCGGCCAGCGCGGCGAGCGTGGGGTACTCGAACACGGCGCGGAGCGGCAGCTCGACGCCGAACGCGGCGCGGACGCGCGCGGAAAGGCGCGTGGCCATCAGCGAGTGGCCGCCCAGGTGGAAGAAATGGTCCGCCGCGCCGACGTTCTCCGCCTCCAGCAGCTCGGCCCAGAGGGCGGCCAGCGCGCGCTCCGTCTCCGTGCGCGGCGCCACGTACTCGGCGGCGGCGGGCCCGGCCTCGGGGAGCGCGGCCGCGTCGAGCTTGCCGTTGGGCGTGAGCGGGAGCGCGGAGATGAACACCAGCGCCGCGGGGACCATCCACTCCGGCAGCAGGTCTTCCAGGTGCGCGCGGAGCGCCGCCGCGTCCACCCTGTCGTCCGTCTCGTCCGACGCGACCACCCACGCCACCAGCCGCAGCGCGTCGCCCTCGCCGCGCGGGAGGACGGCGGCCTCGCGGACGGCGGGGTGCGTGGCGAGCGCCGCCTCGACCTCGCCGGGCTCGATGCGGAAGCCGCGGATCTTCACCTGGCGGTCCGCGCGCCCCGCGACCTCCACCACGCCGTCCGGGCGGTATCTCCCGACGTCGCCCGTGCGGTACATGGGGTCGCCCGGCGGGTCGAAGCCCGCCGCTGGAACATCGAGAAGTCCGCCTTCGCCGACTGCTCCGTCCACGGCTTCGCCGCGGGCGGCGGTGAAGGGGTTGGCGACGAAGCGCTCGGCCGTCAGCGCCTCGTCGCCCAGGTAGCCGAGGGCGACGTGCGGCGAGCGCATCCAGATCTCCCCCCGCTCGCCGACGCCGGCCAGCGCACCGCCCGGAGTGCGCACCAGGAGCTGCACGTCGGGCATCCCCGTTCCCGCGGGCACCGTCTCCTTCGGCAGCAGCGAGGCGGGGCGGGGGACGGCGAACCAGCTCAGCGCCCGCTGCGTCTCCGTCGACCCGTAGTAGTTGACCACCTCGAGCGCGGGGCCGAGCGCGTGCAGCCGCGCCACCTCGGTGCGCGTGAGCATGTCGCCCACGAAGAAGGCGCGGCGGAGCGACGGCACCTGCTCCGTGGCCGCGGCCATCCCCAGGAGCTGCCCGATCGCCGGCGTCAGGTTGGCGACGGTGATCCCCGCCGCGCGCATCCACGCGGCCAGGTACCCCGGCGTGCCGATCTCGTCCGGCTCGGGGGCGATGACCGAGGCGCCGAGCTGCAGGGGGATGAAGACGTCGCGGTGCAGCGGGTCGTGCGCCAGCCCGCTGAGCAGCGAATGGCGGTCGTCCGCGACCAGGCCGAAGGTCTCCGCGATCCACGGGGTGAAGTGCGTCAGCGAGCCGTGGCGCCCCATCACCGCCTTGGGCTGCCCCGTGGTCCCCGAGGTGAAGGCGAGGTACGCGAGCGAGTCGGGCCCGATCTCCACCTCCGGCGCCTCGGCGGACACGCCGAAGAGCCCGTCGCGCTCCGCCTTCTCGCCGAGCGTGACGGCGCGGCGGACGGTGTCGTCCAGCGCCTCGGCCACCTCGTCGGGCACCGCGCCCGCGGCGGCGACGCGGAGGAAGGCGCGCGGCCCGGCGGTGCGGACGTACGCCGCCAGCCGCGCGGGGGGATAGACGGGGTCGAGGATCACGAAGGCGGCACCGGCCTTCAGCGTGCCCAGCAGCGCGCGGACGAGCCCGGCGGAGCGGTGCGCCCAGATCGCCACCACGTCGCCGGCGCCGACGCCCGCCTCCGCCAGCGCGCGGGCGATGCGGTTCGACCCCTTCTCCAGCTCCGCGTACGTCCACCGCTCGCGCGGGTCGGCAACGGCGAGCGCGTCGGGCGCGGCCGCGGCGTGGCGGGCGAAGCGCGCGGGGACGCTGCCGCGCCACTCGGCCGAGAGCGCCGCCGCGGGGTCGGGAAGGAGGGCACGGGCCTCGTCGGTGAGCAGGGAGAGGGAGGAGACGGGGCGCTCCGGCGCGTCGGCCGCCTGCCGCAGCACCGCGGCGAGCTGCGCCAGCATCTCCCGCATCCGCTCCGCGCCGAAGAGGTCGGCGTCGTAGACCAGAGAGAAGACGATGCCGCCGTTCCACTCGGCCGCGTAGAGCGTCAGGTCGAGCTTGCTGCCGACCTCCGCCCCGCCCGCCACCGGCTCCACGTCGAGCCCGGGGAGGGCGAGGCCGGCGGCGCCGAAGTTGGCCAGGTTCAGCATCACCTGGAACACCGGCGCGTGCGCCAGGCTGCGCTCCGGCTGCAGCGCCTCCAGCACGCGCTCGAAGGGCACGTCCTGGTGCGCGTACGCCTCCAGCGTGGTCTCGCGCACGCGCCGCAGCAGCGCGCGGAAGCTCGGCCCCCCGGAGAGGTCCGTCCGCAGCGCCAGCGAGTTGAGGAAGAGGCCGACCAGCGGCTCCGTCTCGCCGCGTGTGCGCCCGGCGATGGGGGTGCCGACCACCACCTCGTCCTGGCCGGCCCAGCGCGCGAGCACCAGGCTCCACGCGGCCAGCAGCGTCATGAAGAGCGTGGCGCCCTCGCGGCGGGCGAGCGCCAGCACGGCGTCGGCCGCATCGCCCTCGATCGCCCGCTGTTCGAGCCGGCCGCGGTGGCGCTGCACGGCGGGGCGGGGGAGGTCGGTCGGCAGCTCCAGCCGCGGCGGCGCGCCGGCCAGCCTGCGGCGCCAGTAGCCGACCTGGGCGTCGAGCACGTCGCCCTGCAGCCACGCGCGCTGCCACGCCGCGAAGTCCGGGTACTGCACCGGCAGCGGCGCCAGCGGGCTGGGCCGGCCTTCGCGGAACGCGCCGTACAGCGCCGCCAGCTCGCGCGCCATCACCCCGAACGACCAGCCGTCGCTCACCAGGTGGTGCAGGGTGAGGACGAGGAGATGCTCGTCGTCCGCCCGCTTCACCAGCACGCCGCGGAAGAGCGGCCCGTTTTCGACGTCGAAGGCGCGCTCGGCGGCGTCGCGCGCGATGGCGTCGGCGCGGGGGTCTGCTTCCCCGAGCGCACGCGAGCCCGGACGGGCGAATGAATTCGCGGCAACAACGGCCCGAAGTCCGCCTTCGCGGACTCCCTCGCCGGCATCTTCGCTCAGGGCAGAGGCTGGCGAGTCCGCCAGGTCGTGCACCACGAAGTCCGCCGGGGCGGGGGGATGGATGCGCTGTACCGGGGCGCCGTCCACCAGCGGGAAGGAGGTGCGCAGCGACTCGTGGCGCGCGACGATCTCGTCCAGCGCACGGCGGAGCGCGCCGGCGTCCAGCGCGCCGCGCAGGCGGAAGGTCAAGGGCATGTGGTAGACGGAGGAGCCGGGCTCCAGCCGGTCCACGAACCACATCCGCTCCTGCGCGAACGACAGCGGCGCGTCGCCCTCGCGCGGGGCGGGGACGATCGGCGGCGCGTCCACGCCGGCCTCGGCGCGCAGGAGGCGGTCGATCTCCGCGGCGAGCGCAGAGAGCGTGGGCTGCTCGAAGGTCGCGCGCAGCGGCAGCTCCACGCCGAACGCCTCGCGGACGCGCGAGACCACGCGCGTGGCCAGCAGCGAATGCCCGCCGAGCGCGAAGAAGCCGTCGTCCGCGCCGACGCGCTCGATCTCCAGCAGCTCCGCCCAGATCGCCGCCAGCACCTCCCCGGTGGGCGTGCGCGGCGCGGTGTACTGCCCGGATGCCTCGGCCGCGCCGGGGTCGGGGAGCGCGCGGCGGTCGACCTTGCCGTTGCGCGTCAGCGGCAGCGCATCGAGCGCCGCGAACGCCGCGGGCACCATGGACTCGGGGAGACGACCCGTCGCGTGCGCGCGGAGCTCGGCGGCTGACGGTGCCTCTCCGTCGGCGACGATCCAGGCGACGAGACGCTTCCCGTCCCCATCGCCCCGTGCGAGGACCACCGCCTCGCGGACCGCGGAGTGGGCGCGCAGCACGGCCTCGATCTCCCCCAGCTCGATGCGGAAGCCGCGCAGCTTCACCTGGTCGTCGATGCGGCCGAGGTACTCGAGTGCGAACGTGCGAGCGTGCGAGAGTGCGAGGGTGGACCCAGCGCCAGTGGACGCATCCGGGCCGCCGTTCGACGTTCGCACGTTCGCACCTTCGCACGCTCGCACTTCGGTCCACCGCGCGCGGTCGCCGCTGCGATACAGGCGCGCGCCGGGGACGCCGGAGAACGGATCGGGGACGAAGCGCTCGGCGGTGAGCGCGGGGCGGCCCAGGTATCCGCGCGCCACGCCCGCGCCGCCGACGTGCATCTCGCCCGGCACGCCGACGGGCACCGGCTCGCCGCGCCGGTCGAGCACGTGCACCGACAGGTCGGGGATCGGCACGCCGATCGGGCTCGTGCCGCCGGACCGCACGTCGTCTTCCGAGATCACCCGAACCGTGACGTGCACGGTCGTTTCGGTGATGCCGTACAGGTTGACGAGCCGCGGCGTCTCGATCCCCCGCCGCTCCACCCAGCCGCGCAGCGTCGCCGGGTCCAGCGCCTCGCCGCCGAAGATCACGTAGCGCAGCGCCAGGTCGGTCGGTGCTTTGGCCGCGAGGCGCGGCCGAAGCACCGCCGTGCCGTCGACGCCTGAAGTCCGCGAAGGCGGACTGTGTGCCGTTGTAGCCGCGACTTCAGTCGCATTGTCGCGATCCCAGGCCCGCGCGTGCGCGTCCGCGGGTGACGTGTGGGACGGGCTATAGATCCTTCGGCCTGCGGGCGACTGCTCGGAGGCGGGTTCGGCGTGGCCGGCCTCAGGATGACGTCCCGGGGGGGCGTGGATCGGGTCAGCCTCTCCGCCGTTGCCCGACCCGGGAACGGCGGTCGCGTGAGCCTCGTCGGCGCGGGCGAGCTGGCGGAAGGCGCTGGGGGTCTGGCTCAGCACCGTCACGCGCTCGTCGGCCAGCAGGCGCAGGAACGCCTCGGGGCTGCGGGAGACGTAGAAGGGGACGACCACCACGCGGCCGCCATGGAGCAGCGCGCCCCAGATCTCCCACACCGAGAAGTCGAAGGCATACGAGTGGAAGAGCGTCCACACGTCGCCCGCGCCGAAGCCGAACCACGCGTCGGTCGCGTCCATCAGCCGCAGGACGTTGCCGTGCGTCACCTGTACGCCCTTCGGCCGCCCGGTCGACCCGCTGGTGTAGATGACGTACGCCAGCGCGTCGGGCCCGACGTCCACCGTGGGTGGGTCGGGGGATGCGGATGCGATCGCCGGGGATTCGTCGTCCAGCCGCACGATCCGCGGCCCGCCGGCGGGAATGCGCGGCGCCAGATCGGCGGTGGTGACGACGACCTCCGCGGCCGAATCGCCCAGCACGTACGCCAGCCGGTCCTCGGGATCGGCGGGGTCGAGCGGGAGATACGCGGCGCCGGCCTTGAGGATCGCCAGGATCCCGATCACCGTCTCCAGCGACCGTTCCACGCACAGGCCGACGAGCGACTCGGGGCCGATCCCCATCTCCCGGAGGTGGTTCGCCAGGCGGTTCGCGCGCGCGTCCAGCTCGCGGTAGGCGATCGTCTCGTCGGCGAAGGTCAGCGCGGGCGCGTCCGGCGCCGCCGCGGCGCGCGCGGCGAAGCGGCCGTGCAGCGTCTCCGCCGGCGGAAACGCGGCGGTGGCGGCGCCCAGGGCGAGCACGGCGGCGCGCTCCTCCGCGGCCAGCAGCGGGAGCGCGGAGACGGCGGAGTCGGGCATCTTCGCCGCCGCGCCCAGCAAGGCGACGTAATGCGCTGCGATGCGCTCGGCGGTGGCCGCGTCGAAGAGGTCGGTGGCGTACTCCACCGCGCCGTACAGCGAGCCGTCGCCCATCTCCTGCAGCCCGATGGCCAGGTCCATCCGCGCGGCCGGCGACTCCAGCGGCATCGGCTCGACCTCGACCCCGCCGCCGAGCTCCTTCTCCGGCGTGTTCAGGAGGTGGAGGATGACCTGGAAGACGGGCGCGTGGCTGAGCGAGCGCTCGGGCTGCAGCTCTTCCACCAGCTTCTCGAACGGCACATCCTGGTGCGCGAACGCGCCCAGCGCGGTGTCGCGCACCCGCGCCAGCAGCGCCCGGAAGGACGGGTCGCCCGAAAGGTCGGCGCGGATCGGGAGCGTGTTGACGAAGAAGCCGATCAGCCCCTCCGTCTCGCGCTGCGTCCGCCCGGCCACCGGTGTGCCGACCACCACCTCGTCCTGCCCGGAGTAGCGCGCCAGCAGCACGTGCCACGCGGCCATCAGCACCATGAACAGCGTGGCCCGCTCGCGCTGCGCCAGCGCGCGGACGCCGTCCGCGACCTCCATCGGGACGTCGAAGGCGGTGAAGGCGCCGCGGTGCGTCTGCTGGGCGGGACGTGGTCGGTCGGTTGGCAGCTCGAGCACGGCGGGGGCGCCGGCGAGCGCGGCGCGCCACCACGCGAGCTGCCGCTCCAGCGCGTCGCCGTGCAGCCACGAGCGCTGCCACGCCGCGAAGTCCGCGTAGGTGATGGGGAGATCCGGCAGCGGCGAAGGCTCACCGCGGCGGAAGGCGTCGTAGAGCTCCAGCAGCTCGTGCCGGAAGATCCCCATGCTCCACCCGTCGGACACGGCGTGGTGCATGGCGACGAGGAGCGCGTGGTCGTTGCCCGCCAGCCGCAGCAGCCGCGCGCGGAAGAGCGGCCCGCGCTCCAGGTCGAACGGCGCCCACGACCATTCCCTCGCGATGCGCTCCGCCTTCGCCTCGCGCTCCGCTTCGGGGAGCGAGCCCAGGTCGTCGAAGGCGGGGACGAACGACCCGGGGGGTTCGATGCGCTGCACCGGCCGGCCGTCCACCAGCGCGAAGCGGGTGCGCAGCACGGCGTGGCGGGCGACGACCTCGCGCAGCGCGGCCAGGAGCGCGTCGCGGTCCAGCGCGCCGCGGAGCCGCATCGGCTGCGGGATGTTGTAGACGGGGTTCCCCGGCTCCAGCCGGTCGATGAACCACAGCCGCTCCTGCGCGAAGGAGAGCGGCGGGTCGGACGGCAGTGCGAACGTGCGAGCGTGCGAGCGTGCGAAAGTGACCAGATTCGGCACCGGCGCGGGCAGTCCGGTCCCCTCTCCCTCCGCCCGCTCCGCGGGGGACGGGAGTGGCTCCGCGGTGGCGTCACGTCTCAGCGTGTCGACGTGCGCCGCGAGGTCGGAGAGGACGGGGTGCTCGAAGATCGCGGCGAGTGGGAGCTCCACGGCGAGCGACTGGCGGACGCGCGCGGCGACCTGCGTCGCCAGGAGCGAGTGCCCACCGGTGAGGAAGAAGTCGTCCGCCGCGCCGACCGTCGCGCGGCCCAGCACCTCGCTCCAGATCGCCGCCAGCGCCTCCTCCGTCCGGGTCGCCGGCGCGACGTACGCGCCCGCCCCGGCGCCGTCGGGCGACGGGAGCGCCGCGCGATCCACCTTGCCGCCGGGTGTCAGCGGAAGCGCGTCCAGCGCCACGAACGCCGACGGGATCATGTACTCCGGCAGCGTCGCCGCGAGGTGCGCCCGCAGCGAAGCCGCGTCCACGCCGGTCGAAGTCGGCGAAGGCGGACTGTGTGCCGTCGTAGCCGCGACTTCAGTCGCATCGTCGCGCACGAACCCATCGCCGTCGCGCTGCCGGCGATCGGCCGCGCCATCGCCCGGCACGACCACGTACGCAACGAGGCGGTCGCCGTCCGCGACCACCGCGGCGGTGCGGACGCGCGGATGCGTGAGCAGCGCCGCCTCCACCTCGCCGGGCTCCACGCGGAAGCCGCGCACCTTCACCTGACGGTCCAGGCGCCCGAGGAATTCGAGCGCGAAGGTGCGAGCGTGCGAGCGTGCGAGCGCGTCGTCGTTCTCGCGCGCGTCCGCACCGTCTTCGCACCTTCGCGCCTTCGCGCCTTCGCACGCTCGCACTTCCCTCCAGCGTACCCGGTCGCCCGTGCGGTACAGCCGCGCGCCGTCGCCGAACGGGTCGGGCACGAAGCGCCCGGCCGTGAGCGCGGGGTCGGCGACGTAGCCGCGCGCCACCCCGTCGCCGCCGACGAACAGCTCGCCGGGGACGCCGACGGGGACGGGGCGCATCGCCGCGTCCAGCACGTAGACCGTCGTCCCCGCGACGGGGCGGCCGACGGGAACGACGCCGGCTTCCGCGTCCTCGCGGCGGACGGCGTGGCAGGTGGTGAAGGTCGTCCCCTCCGTCGGCCCGTATCCGTCGATCAGCCGCAGCCGCGGCAGCGCGTCCATCACCCGCAGCACCCGCGGCGCGGAGAGCACGTCGCCGCCGGCCAGGAGCCGGCGCAGGCCGCGCAGGTGCCCGGGCCCGGCATCCGCCACCTGGTGGAAGAGCCCGGCCGTGAGCCACGCCGTCGTCACCCCGTGGCGGCGGATGAACTCGCCCAGCGCCCGGGGCTCGGGGAGCGTGGGGGGATGGACGGCGATCGAGGCGCCGCTCAGCAGCGCGCCCCACACCTCGAAGGTCGACGCGTCGAACGCCGCCGGCGCCAGGTGCAGGAACACCTCGTCCGCCGCGAAGCGCGCGTACTCCGCGCCCACCACCAGGCGCACGACGGCGCGGTGGGGGACGGCGACGCCCTTCGGCGCGCCGGTGGATCCGGAGGTGTAGAGGACGTACGCGAGCGAATCCCCCCTGCCGTCCGTCCGGTCCCAGGGCAGGTCGCCCCCGTCCTCCGCCGCGATGGCCGCTGCATCTCCCGCGAGCGAGAGCCCGGGGCCGGCGAAGGAGGCGAGCGCGGGCGGCACCTCGTCTCCCACGACCAGCGCGGAGACGCCGCAGTCGCGCAGCATGAACGCCAGCCGCTCGGGCGGATACGCCGCGTCGAGCGGGACGTACGCGCCGCCGGCCTTCAGGATGGCGAGGAGGGTGACGACGAGCTCCGGCGAGCGCTCCATCGCCACGCCGACGCGCGCCTCCGCGCCGATGCCCAGCGCGCGCAGGCGGCGGGCGATGCGGTTGGCGCGCGCGTTCGCCTCCGCGTACGTCATCGCCCCGCCGTCCCACGCCAGCGCGCGAGCCTCGGGGGTGCGCCGCGCCCACGCCTCGACGATGCGGTGCACGGGCGCGTCCGGGTGGCGCGCCTCCGCGCGTCCGAGGGCGAGCACGCGGCCGCGCTCGGCGGCGTCCGTCAGCGGCAGCGCGGCGACGGGTGATTCGGGCGATGCGACGGCGGCGCCCAGCAGCGTGGCGAAGTGCGTGGCGAGGCGCTCGGCGGTGGCCGCGTCGAAGAGGTCGGTGGCGTACTCCAGCGAGCCCTGCACCCCGCCGTCGTCGTCGTCCTGCATCCCCAGCGAGAGATCCATCCGCGCCACCGGCGTGCCGGAGTCCATCTCCCGCAACGCGAGGCCGGGGAAGGCGTCGCCGGGGATGCGGGCGGTGTTCAGCAGCTGGAAGAGCACCTGGAAGACCGGCGTGTGGCTGAGCGAGCGGCCGGGGCGCAGCTCCTCGACCAGCGTTTCGAACGGCACCTCCTGGTGGGCGTACGCAGACAGCTCCGCCTCGCGGACGCGCGCCGCGAGCGCGCGGAAGCCGGGGTCCCCGCCCAGCCCCACGCGCAGCGCCAGCGTGTTGGCGAAGCAGCCGGCGACGTCCTCCGTCTCCGCGCGCGTGCGGCCGGCAACGGGGGTGCCGACCACCACGTCGTCCTGCCCGGACCAGCGCGCCAGGACGGCGCTCCACGCCGCCAGCAGCACCATGAACGGCGTCGCCCGCTCCCGCCGCGCCAGCTCGCGGACGCGGTCCGCCAGCCCGGCGGGGAGATGGAAGCCGAACGTGCGGCCGCGCTGGCTCGGCCGCGCGGGGCGGGGGCGGTCGGTCGGCAGCTCCAGCAGCGCGGGGGCGCCGGCGAGCTGGCCGCGCCACCAGGCGAGCTCGGTCGCCAGGGCGGGGCCGGCGAGCTGCGCGCGCTGCCACGCCGCGAAGTCCGCGTAGCTCAGCGGCAGCTCCGGCAGCGGCGACGGCAGCCCGCGCGAGAACGCACCGTAGAGCGCCCCCAGCTCGCGCCAGACGATGATGACGCTCCACCCGTCGGACACCGCGTGGTGCATCGCCAGCAGCAGCGCGTGGTCGTCGTCGGCGAGGCGTACCAGCTTCGCGCGGAAGAGGGGGCCGCGCTCCAGGTCGAACGGCGCCCACAGCCACTCCGCGGTAACGCGCGCCAGCCCGGCCTCGCGCTCCTCCGGCGCCAGCGCGGAAAGGTCCTCGTGCACCAGGCGGAAGGACGCGGGAGATTCGACGCGCTGCACCGGCCGCCCGTCCACCACGGCGAAGCGGGTGCGCAGCACGGCCTGCCGCCGCACCAGCCCGGCCAGCGCGCGCTCCAGCGCCGCCACGTCCAGCGCGCCGCCCAGCCGCAGCGGCGAGGGGACGTTGTACGCGGCCGTCCCCGGCTGCAGCCGGTCGATGAACCACAGCCGCTCCTGGGCGAACGAGAGCGGGAGGTCGCCGCCGTCGACGTGCGCGGGGCCGATGTCCGCATCCCCATCCCGCCCGGCCAGCGCGTCGAGCTGCGCGGCGGTGTCGGCCAGCGTGGGGTGGTCGAAGAGCGTGCGCAGCGGCAGCTCGATCCCCATCTCCCGGCGCACGCGGGAGACGACCTGCGTGGCCAGCAGCGAGTGGCCGCCGGTGGCGAAGAAGTCGTCGCCGGCGCCGATGCGCTCGCGCCCCAGCACGTCCGCCCAGATGGCGGCGAGCATGACCTCGGTCGGCGTGCGCGGCACCTGGTACGCGTCGCCGGGCGCCGCCGCGCCGGGGTCGGGGAGCGCGCGTCGGTCGACCTTGCCGTTCGCGTTCAGCGGCAGCGCGCCGACCGCGACGAAGGCGGAGGGGAGCATGAAGTCCGGCAGCGTCCTCGCCAGCTCCGCCCGCAGCGCCGCGGGCTCGGGCGCGGCGCCGTCGGCGGCGACGATCCACGCGACCAGGCGGTTGCCGCCGTGCCCGTCGTCACGCGCGGCCACGGCGGCGCCGCGGACGGTCGGGAGCGTGGCGAGTGCGGCCTCCACCTCGCCCGTCTCCACGCGCATCCCGCGGACCTTCACCTGGCCGTCGAGACGGCCGAGGTACTCGAGGACGAGGTGCGCTCCGGCGGCCTCGTGGGCCCTCTCCCTGGCTCGTTCCTCGCCGGTCCCTCCTCCAAAACCGACTGGGGGAGGGACGGGGTCGGTGTGACCTGCGGCGGACTGCGCGAGCGGCTGAGACTCGGGGGCCGGTGAGGGCGCGGTGACTTCGGCTTCTTGCGACGATGCCGAGGCGGGCGTCCGCGAAGGCGGACTTTGGGCCGTTGTTGCCGCGAATTCATTCGCCCGGTCCGGCCTCTCGCCGAGCTCCATCCACCGCGCGCCGTCGCCCGTGCGGTACAGGCGCGCGCCCGCGATGCCGCTGACGGAGTCTGGGACGAAGCGCTCGGCGGTGAGCGCGGGGCGGTTCAGGTAGCCGCGAGCCAGCGCATCGCCGCCGATGTACAGCTCGCCGGCCACGCCGGCGGGGCAGACGCGCATCTCGCCGTCGAGCACGTACGTGCGCGTGTTGCCGATCGGCCGGCCGATGGGGATGGAGGCCGCCTCGGCGTCTTCACGGCGCACGTCGTGGCAGGTGGTGAAGGTCGTCGCCTCGGTGGGGCCGTAGCCGTCGATCAGCCGCACGCCGGGGAGCGCGTCCATCGCGCGGCCCGCGTGGCTAGGCGAAACGACGTCGCCTCCGGTCAGGAGCTGGCGGAGCCCGCGCAGGTGCTCCGGCCCGGCATCGACCACCTGGTGGAAGAGGCCGGAGGTGAGCCATGCCGTGGTGACGCCGTGGCGGCGGATGAAGTCGCCCAACTCGTCGGGCGGGAGCACGCCGGGGCGGGGGATGGCGAGCGTGGCGCCGTTCAGCAGCGCGCCCCAGATCTCGAAGGTCGAGACGTCGAAGGGGAGCGGGACGATCTGCAGGAGCGTTTCATCTTCCCCCAGCTCCGCGAAGCCGCCCGTCCGCGCCAGCCGCACCACGGAGAGGTGCGAGACGGCCACGCCCTTCGGCCACCCCGTCGATCCGGAGGTGTAGAGGACGTACGCGAGCGACGCGGGATCGAGATCGGGGACGGGGAGGTCGTCGCCGTCCGAAGCGGGGGCGAATGAATTCGCGGCAACAACGGCCCGAAGTCCGCCTTCGCGGACTCCCTCGTTCGCATCGGTGTGGAGGGCCGGCGCCGGCGTAGCCGCGGGTTGATCCTCGTCGCCGATGCGGACGATCTCACCCGCGAACGAGGCGAGCGCGGGCGGGGCCTCGTCCTTGACGACGAGGATCGAGATGCCCGCATCCTCCAGCATGAACTCCAGCCGCTCGGCGGGATAGGCGGGGTCGAGCGGGACGTAGGCGCCGCCGGCTTTCAGTACCGCCAAGAGGGCCACGATCAGCTCCGGCGAGCGCTCCACCGACACGCCCACGCGTGACTCGGGGCCCACGCCGCGCGACCGCAGCCGCCGCGCGAGCCGCGCCGCCGCCGCGTCGAGCTCGGCGTACGTCATCCGCCCGCCATCGTATGCCAGCGCCGTGGCGTGGGGGGCGCACGCGGCCACCTGTTCGAACAGGCGGTGGATCGGCGCGGGGGGGATGGGGCGATCCGTGTCGTTCAGCTCTTCGACCAGGAGCCGCCGCTCGTCGTCGCCCAGCATCGGCAGCGTGGCAATGGGCGCATCTCCATCGCGCGCCATCGCGGCGGCGAGGGTGCGCAGGTGCGCGCCGATGCGGCCGGCGTCGGCGTCCGTCAGCCGCGCGGCATCCCAGGTCAGCCGCAGCCTGCCCTCGCCGCCGGGGATGAGGGTGAGGGTGAGCGGATAGTTGGTGCGCTCCACCATCCGCACGTCCGCCGCGGCCTCGTCGTCGCCCTCGTCCGCGTCGCGCCCGCCGGCCACGGGGTAGTTCTCGAAGACGAACAGCGCCTCGAAAAGCGGCCGGTCGGCGGGGACGCTGCTCCACTTCTGGACGAGGTAGAGCGGCGCCTGGTCGTGCCGCCGCGCCTCGGTCTGCGCGGCCTGCAGCGCGCGCAGCCACGGGGCCACGCGCGCGTCGCGAGGGATGTTGACGCGCACCGGGAGGGTGTTGATGGTCAGCCCCACGATCTCGCCGATCCCGGGGAGGTCGCCGTCGCGGCCGGAGGAGACGGCGCCGAACACCACGTCGTCGCGGTCGGCGTAGCGGGCGAGGAGGATCGCCAGCGCGCCCTGGAAGACGGTGTTGAGCGTGACCCCGGCGCCGCGCGCGAGCGCCTGCGCGGCCTCGACCTCGTCGCGCGCCAGCCGCAGCTCGTGCTCGCCGAACTCGCTGACCGCGCCGCCCGCGCGGGGCCGCCCCACGCCCAGCCCGGCCGGCTCCACGCCGGCCAGCTCGCCGCGCCAGAACGCCTCGGCCTGCTCGGGGTCGCGGCGCAGCAGCCAGGCCACGTAGTCGCGGAAGGGGCGCGGCTCGCCCAACTCGGGCGCGCGGCCGGCGCGCAGGGCGGCGTAGATCTCCTCGGCCTCGGCGAACACCCGCGCGCCCGACCAGCCGTCCAGCAGGAGGTGGTGGAAGGTGATGAGGACGCGGTGCTCGTCCGCGCCCGTACGGATGAGCGCGAGCCGGAAGAGCGGCGCCCGTGCCACGTCGAAGCCGCGGCGCACGTCCTCCCCGGCGTGCGCGTCGAGCCGCGCCTGCCGCTCGTCGCGCGGGAGCGCGCTCCAGTCTAGCCGCTCGACGGGGAGCCCGGCGTGGCGCTGCACCACCTGCAGCGGCTCGGGCGTCAGGCCGGCGACGAACGCGGTGCGCAGCGCGGTGTGCCGGTCGACCACGGTCTGCCAGGCACGCACGTACGCGTCCGGGTCGAGCCCGCGCAGGGTGACGCCGAGCTGCTCGACGTACTGCCCGGAGCGCGGCGCCTCCAGCGCGTGGAAGAGGATCCCCTGCTGGAGCGGCGTGAGCGGGTAGAGGTCGTCCACCGCGTCGTCGCCGCCCTGCGCCGCGAGCACGGCATCGAGCTCCGCCTGCGTCACCCGCGCCAGCGGGAAGTCCGACGGCACGAAGATCGACGCCGGCGGCGTGTCCGCGGCGGACGGGGTGTAAGTCGAATGCGGTGCTGCGACGGTCTCGGTCATCTATCCTTCATCCCGACGGATTCTCACGGGCGGATTCCCCTCCCGCCCCGCGACGCCTCATACCAGATCCGGACATACAGTTGATGCATCTCACCGACTCACGTGCTGACGCGGTATAAATCCTTCGGCCTGCAAGCTGTTTCGCAATCGATGATTGCAGCGTGGCCGGCCTCAGGTTGACGTCTGCTGGGGTGGCGCGCGATGCAGACGCACAACGGCCGGATCTGGTATCACCCCTCCACGCCGCCCACCATCGCCAGCTCCGCATCCAGCGCGTCCGCCTGCGCGGCGGCGTCGGGGGCGGCGCAGTGCGCGACGAGCTCGCGCAGCGCCGCGGCCCAGGCGGCAGACAGGCGCTCCATCGTCTCGCGTCGGTAGACGGCGGCGCCGTAGACCAGCGAGACGTGCAGCCGCCCCTCCCAGACCACCGCCTCGGCGGCGATGCGGTGGAGGCGCCGGGCGCGGGGGGAGCGGTGCGCCCCCACCGGCTCGTCCGCCGGGGCGAAGAGCGAGCCGGCGGGGGGCGCGGCGGCGTCCATCTGCCCCAGGTAGTTGAAGCTCACCTGCGCCTTCGGCAGCGACCGCAGCCCCGCGCGCACCCGCGGCTCCAGCGACAGCCAGCGCAGGACCCCGAAGCCGATCCCGCGGTTCGGCACCGCGCGCAGCGTCTCGCGCACCGCGGCGACGGCATCCCCCGGCTCCGCGCATCCCTCCACCGACAGGTGGACGGGATGGATGGCGGTGAACCAGCCGACGGTGCGCGAGAGGTCCACGTCGGCGAACAGCTCCTCGCGGCCGTGCGCCTCCACGTCCACCAGCAGCCGCGCGCTCCCGCTCCACCGCTCGAACGCGCGCGCGAGCGCCGCCAGCAGCAGCTCCGGCACCTGCCCGCCAAACGCCGCGGGCGCGTCGTGCAGCAGCGCGCGCGTCTCCGCCCCGGTGAGCTCGAAGCGCGCGGTCTCCGCGTCGCCCTCGGTGTCGGGCGCGGCCGCGTCGTCCGCGGGAAGAGCGGGGACAATGGCGGGGACGGCCGCGCGCCAGAAATCGGATTCCTTCCGCAGCTCCGGCGAGCCGGCCTGGTCGGCCAGCCGGCGCGCCCAGTCGCGGAAGGCGGTCGTCTTCGCCGGGAGCCGCGCCTCGCCGCCGGCGGCGAGCTGGCGGCAGGCCGTCTCCAGGTCGGCGGTGACGAGCGGGAGGGAGACGGCATCCATCACCAGGTGATGGACGACGAGCAGGATGCGCTGCGGCCGCGCGGGCCCACAGTCGATCAGCAGCGCGCAGAAGAGGCCGCGCGCCAGATCGAGCCCGCGCTGCGCCGCATCGGCCCGCGCCGCGATCGCCGCCGCCAGCTCCGCGTCGGGGACGGCGGAGAGGTCGCCCACGTCCAGCGGCGGCGGCTCGGAGGCGTCGGCGGTCCAGGCGCGCCAGCCGGTGGCGCCGCGGTCGAAGCGCATGCGAAGCGCGTCGTGGTGCTCGACCACGGCGGCCACGGCGCGCGCCAGCACCTCCGCGTCCACCCGCTCGGTGGCGCGCAGGAGCACGGGCATGTTGAAGTGGTGCGGATCGGCCGGGTCGCCGTCGAAGAACCAGTGCTGCACCGGGGTGAGCGGCGCCTCGCCGGTCACTGTCCCCTGCTCGGCGGCCACGGCGGGCGCGGTGCCGGCCACGGCGGCCAGCGCGGCCACCGTCTGGTGCTGGAAGATCTGCCGCGGGGTGATGCGCAGCCCCTCGTCGGTGGCGCGCACCACCATCTGGATGGAGAGGATCGAATCGCCCCCCAGCTCGAAGAAGTTCTCGTGCACGCCCACGCGCTCGCGCCCCAGCACCTGCGCCCAGATCCGCGCCAGCCGCTCCTCGGCCGGGGTCGACGGTGCCTGGCTCTCCGTCTCGGTCGATGCCTCGGCGAACGTTGGGGCAGGGAGCGCGGCCCGGTCGAGCTTGCCGTTGGGATTCAGCGGAATCGCATCGATCCGCACGAACGCGGCGGGCACCATGTACGGCGGCAGCAGCCCCGCGACGTGCGCCCGCAGCGCCGCCGCGTCGATCCCATCCCCCTGCCCGCTGTTCCCTGTTCCCTGTTCCCTGTTCCCTGTCTCCTCTGAAACGACGTACGCCACGAGCTGCTTCCCCCGCCCGTCGTTTCGCGCGACCACGGCGGCGGCGCGGACGGCCGGGTGCGTGGCGAGCGCCGCCTCCACCTCGCCCGGCTCGATGCGGAAGCCGCGCACCTTCACCTGCTCGTCGAGCCGGCCGATGAACTCCAGCTCGCCGCGCTCGTTCCAGCGCACCCGGTCGCCGCTGCGGTACAGCCGCGCGCCCGCCCGCCCCGAGAACGGGTCGGGGACGAAGCGCTCAGCGGTGAGCGCCGGGCGCCGGACGTAGCCGTGCGCCACGCCGTCGCCGCCCGTGTACAGCTCGCCGGGGATGCCCACGCCGCACGGCAGCATCGCCGCGTCGAGCACGTACACGCGCGTGTTCGAGATCGCCCGGCCGATGGGGATGGCGCCCGCCTCGGCCTCTTCGCGGCGGACCGGGTGGTGGCTGGTGAAGGTGGTGTTCTCGGTGGGCCCGTAGCTGTTGGCCACGTGCAACTCGGGGAGCGCGTCCATCAGCCGCAGCACGTGCGGCGGGGAGATGGCCTCGCCGCCGCTGAACAGGCGCCGCAGCCCGCGGAGCTGCGCGGGGTCGGCATCCACCACCTGGTTCAGCAGCCCGGTGGTGAGGAAGAGCTGCGTGACGCCGTGCGCGCGGATTAGCGTGCCGATCTCGGCGGGAGTGGGCAGGTTGGGGGGATAAACGACCACGCGCGCGCCGTTCAGCAGCGCCCCCCAGATCTCGCAGACCGAGGCGTCGAAGGCGACGGAGGAGAGGTTGAGGAAGACCTCGTCGGTGCCGTAGCGCGAGTAGTCGGCCCCGCGCACCAGCCGCACCACCGCCCGGTGCGGAACGGCCACCCCCTTCGGCGTTCCCGTGGAGCCCGAGGTGTAGATGACGTACGCCTCCGTCTCCGGCCCCGCCGTCTCCGCGAGCGGAGAGGTGTCTTCCGCCGCCAGCGCCGCGGCGTCGCGCGCCAGCGAGAGCACGGGCCCGCCGAAGCCGGCGAGCGCCTCGGGCACGTCGTCCGCGATCACCAGCGCGGCGGCGGACGCATCCTCCAGCATGAAGTTGAGGCGCTGCGCCGGGTATGCCGCATCGAGCGGGAGATACGAGGCGCCGGCCTTCAGCACCGCGAGGAGCGTGACGATGAGCTCGGCCGAGCGGTCCATCGCCACTGCCACGCGGTCGCCCGGGCGCACGCTGAGCGCGCGCAGCCGCCGCGCGATGCGGTTGGCGCGCGCCTCCAGCCCGCCGTACGTCACCCGCTCCTCGCCGAAGATGATCGCCGTCGCGTGGGGCGTGGCCGCCGCGCACTCCGCGAAGAGCGCGGGGATCGAGGCGTGGCGCGGGTATTCGGCCTCGTGGCCGCTCCACGCGGACACCACCATCTCCCGCTCCTCGCCGTCCAGCAGCGACAGGCGCGAGAGCGGCGCGTCGGGGTGCGCCACCACCTGCTCCAGCAGCGCCACCAGGTGGCGGGCGAAGCGGCGGATGGTGGCGGCGTCGAAGACGTCGGTGGCGTACTCGACCAGCGCGTTCAGCACACCCTCGTCCTCCACCGTGCACATCACCAGGTCGAACTTGCTGACGCCGGTGTCGATCAGCGAGTGGAGGTCTCGCGGTGCAGCGGCTGCGCGTCGAGCAGCGTCTGGAACCCCTCGTCCGGCGACTTGTGGGAGAGGACGAAGGAGTGGTGGAAGTACATCGCCTGGAAGAGCGGATGCCGGCTCGGGTCGCGCTCCGGGTGCAGCTCGTCCACCAGCTTCTCGAACGGCAGGTCCTGGTGCCGGTCCGCGTCCAGGATCACCCGCCGGGTCCGCCGCACCAGCTCGGCGAAGGTGGGGTCTCCGTCCAGCCGCACCCGCAGCGCGGCGGTGTTGACGAAGAAGCCGATGATCTCCTCGATCTCCGGGCGGTTGCGGTTGCCGAGCAGCGTGCCGGCCACCAGGTCGTCCTGCCCCGAGTAGCGGGCGAGGATGGCGTAGAACGCGGCCATCATCACCATGTTCAGCGTGGCCGCCTCGCGCCGACCCAGCGCGTGCAGCGCGGCCGTCAGCTCGCGGGCGATGCGGAAGTGGTGGAAGGTGCCGCGGTAGCTCTGCACCGGCGGCCGCGGCCGGTCGGTGGGCATGGCCAGCGTGGGCGCGCCGTGCAGGTGCTCGCGCCAGAACGCCACCTGCCGCTCCAGCGTGTCGCCGGTGAGCCACCCACGCTGCCACACGGCGTAGTCCACGAAGCGCAGCCGCGGCGCGGGAAGGATGTGCGGGTGGCCGTGCACCAGGTCGGCGTAGAACTGGTCCATCTCGCGGAGGATGAGCGGGTAGCTCCACCCGTCCGTGGCGATGTGGTGCACGGTGACGACCATCGCGCAGCGCGCGTCGGACACGCGCAGCAGGGTCACGCGGAAGAGCGGGAGCCGCCCCACGTCGAAGCGCCGCGCACCCTCCTCCGCCGCCAGCTTCAGGATCTCGTCGCGCGCGTCGCCAGTGGCGGCGTCGACGCGCGCGCGCACGTCGACGACTTCGACGCGCGGCTGGAACGGCTCCATCACGATCTGCCGCAGCTCGCCGTCGACCATGCGGAACACGGTGCGCAGCGCCTCGTGCCGGCGAACGACCGCGGCCAGCGCGCGCTCCAGCAGCGCCACGTCCAGGTCCGCGCGCACCAGCACGGTGATGGGCACGTTGTACATCGGGTTCTCCGGCTCGAGCTGGGCCAGGAACCACATCCGCTCCTGCCCGAAGCTCATCGGGAACACGGGCCCGTCGCCGGCGCAGCGGGTGATGGCCTCGCGGCGCGTGGGCGCGTGCGCCGCACCGCGCATGCGGGCCTCGAGCAGCGCGCGCTTGGTTTCGGAGAGGGTGTCGCGGCGGTTCAGCGTGTCCATCGTCTCAGGCAAACCCGTTCGGGTGATGATGATCGTTCAGCACTCAGCACTCAGCACTCTGCACTCGGCACTCGGCACCCGGTACTCAGCACTCGGCACTCGGCACTCGGCACTCTGCCCTTCATCCCGGCACCAGCGCGGCCGCCTCTTCCTCGCTGAGCCCCTCGATCTCCGCGAAGAAGGCGTCCTCCACCAGCACGGCCATCTTCGCGATGGTCGGCGCCTCGAAGATCACCGCCAGCGGCAGCTCCAGCTCGAACCGGTCGCGCAGGCGGCCGACGATCTGCGTTGCCAGCAGCGAGTGGCCGCCGAGCGCGAAGAAGTCGTCGTGCACACCGACCCGCTCCACCCCCAGCAGCTCCTGCCACACCGCCGCGATCCGCTCCTCCAGCTCCGTCTCCGGCGCCGCGTAGTCGGTCCCCAGGTTCCCGGGGCGAGCGTAGCGCGGCGCCTCGGCGGGGCGGACGTCGGGGTGGGCGGCACGCTGCAGCCGCGCGTCCAGGTCGCTGGGGGAGACGAGCACCTGCGGCTCGGACGCGAGCGCCAGCACGCGCTCCAGCACCGCGGGCACGGCGCGCCGGGGGATGCCGCCCGCGGCCTCGCCCGGCTGCAGCCAGCGGTCGGCGGCCACGCTCGTCCAGCGTGAACGCGACGCGCGGGCATGGCGCAGCGCGAAGGCGTCGGCCTGGGCGTGCAGCAGCGCCGCGCGCACCAGCCCGACGCCGCCCAGCACGCCGGCCAGCGACGAGTCGATCAGGCAGAACTCCAGCTCCCGCTCGCCGAGCGCCGTCTCCAGCGCCCGCATCTGGGCGGCGGCGCGGGCGAGGTCGTCGCGCCACGCCGGCTGCGCCTCGTCCGCGGCGGCGAGGGAGAGCGCGGCGTCGCCCGGCGTCCACAGCACGCCGTCGATGCGGCCCAGGCGCGCCTCCGCCTCGCGCAGCGCCGACGACAGCGCCGCGGCGTCGGCGGGATCCGCATGGAGAGAGACGATCTCGGCGCCGCTCCCGGGTGCCGCGTCTCCCGACACGCCGACGGTGGCGATGCGCACCCCCGGCACCTGCGCGAGCGCGCGGCCGAAGACGGCGTTCTGGCCCTCGAATTCCCCGACGAGGACGTACGCTCCGCCTTCGCGCGGCGCGGCCACCGGCGTGGACGGCTTCACCGGGCGGAAGCCGCGGGCCCAGCGGTGCGGCCCGCGGAGCGCGATCACCGGCTCGTGCGCATCGGCGACGATCTCCGCGGCGAGGCGGGCGAGGTCGCCGTCCGCCTCCGCGTCGACGGTTCGGGCGCGGCGCGGCGCGTGCTCCTGCGCGACCACCAGGCACGCGGCGGCCACCGTGGCGGCGGCGGCGTCCAGCGCCTCGCGCCCGGTCACGTCCTGCGCGTCGCGGGTGACGGCGACGAGGCGCGCGCCGCTCCCGGCGTGCGCGAGGGCGTCCGCTAGGAGCAGCAGGGTGATGGGATCGTTGGTGATGCAGGCGACGGCGTGCGGCGCGTCGATCTGCCCGTCCACCAGCGCGCGGAAATCGTCGCGCTCCCACGCGGCGGAGACGCGCCGCACCGTCGCCGCGCGGCCGAGGCGCTGCAGCTCGGCCGCGAGCGCATCGCCCGACTCGTCTTCCGCGACCACCAGCAGGCGGGCGATCTCCGGCGCGGGCGGCGGGGCGGGTGAGCGGCGCCAGTCAGGGAGGTACGCCCACTCCGCGGGGTCGGCGCTCGCGGCGCGCGCGGGGAGGCTCGCGGCGGTGGGCGCATCGACCCAGTAGCGCTGCTTCTCCCAGGGGTAGGTGGGGAGATGGAGCTTGCGGCGGCGCTCGGTGCCGCGGAACGCCGCCCAGTCGGGCTCGACGCCCGCCAGCCAGAGCCGGCCCAGTGCCTCCAGCAGCACCGCCTGGTCCGGCCGCCGGTCGAAGGCGTAGCGCATCGAGGGGATGACGGCGACCGGCGCCTCCTCCCCGTCCTCCGGCCGCTGGCGGACGAAGGTGGAGAGCGTCTGGCCGGGACCCACCTCCAGCAGCACGCGCCCGGGCTCGCGCAGCACCTCACCCACGCCCTCGGCGAAGCGCACGGTGCCGAGCATGTGGCGCGTCCAGTACGCCGGGTCCGTCGCCTCCGCGTCCGTGATCCAGCCGCCGGTGACGTTGCTGGCCATCGGGATGCGCGGCGGGCGTGGCCGCACCGTCCGCGCGAGCTCGGTCAGCCGGTCGCCAGCGGACGCGAGCATCGGCGTGTGGAAGGCGTGCGTGGTCGGCAGGCGCCGCGTGACGATTCCCTCATCATCCAGCCGCCGTTCCAGCGCCGCCACCGCGTCTTCGGCTCCGGCGACGACGCACAGCTCCGGCGCGTTGATGGTGGCGATGGCGAGGCCGTCGCCCAGGTGCGGCCGGACGGCGTCGGCGCTGAGCGAAACGGCCAGCATCGCCCCGCCCGGCAGCGGCTCGATCAGTCGGGCGCGCCCGGCCACGAGCGTGAGCGCATCGTCCAGCGAGAGGATGCCGGAGATGCAGGCGGCCGCGTACTCGCCCAGCGAGTGGCCGATCGTCGCTTCGGGGACGACGCCGAAGCTCATCCACAGCCTGGCCAGCGCGTAGTCGACGACGAAGACGGCTGGCTGCGCGAGCGCGGTGCGGTTCAGCCGCTCGGCCTCGGGGGTCGGCGCCGCGCGCGCGAGCATCCCGCGCAGGTCGAAGCCGGAGGGCGCCGGCGCCGCGTCGGACGGCGCATCGCCGGCGAAGACCGCCTCGCGGACGTCGGCGCCAAGCAGCGGGAGGAGGATGGTGGCGCAGCGGTCGACCTCCGCGCGGAAGGCGGGCTCCGCCTCGTACAGCCCGCGCGCCATGCCGGGGTGATGGTCGCCGAGCCCGGAGAAGAGGAAGACGACCGAGCGCGCCCCCGCCTCCGCCACCCCCGCCGCGACGCGCTCGGGGACGGCCCCGCGCAGGATCGCCGCCGCGTCCTCGCCCTCGCGCACGACGGCGATGCGGCGATGCGCGAAGTCGTGCCGCCCCTCGCGCAGCGTGTGCGCCACGTCGGCCAGCGGGAGATGGGGATGGCGCTGGAGAGCGTCCGCCAGCCGTGCCGCCACCTCCTGCGCGGCGGACGCGCTGCGGGCGGAGACCCCGAGCAGCTGCCACGGCCGCGACGGGCCGGAGGGGGCGGGGGACGGCGCCTCCTCCAGCACCACGTGCGCGTTCGTCCCGCCGATGCCGAAGGAGCTGACGCCCGCGCGGCGCGGCGCCCCGTCCGTCTCCCACGGCGCCGTCTCCCCCGCGGCGACGAAGAACGGGCTCCCGGCGAAGGCGATGCGCGGGTTCGGCGCCTGGAAGTGCAGCGTGGGCGGGATCTCGCGGTGCTCCATCGCCAGCACCGTCTTGATCAGCCCGGCGACGCCGGCGGCGGTGTCCAGGTGCCCGATGTTGGTCTTCACCGAGCCGACCGCGCAGAACCCCTCGCGCGCGGTGACGTCGCGGAACGCCCGCGTCAGCGCGGCGATCTCGATCACGTCGCCCAGCTCCGTCCCGGTGCCGTGCGCCTCCACGCAGGTCACCGTGTCGGGATCGACGTCCGCGGCCTCCAGCGCCTCGGCGATGACGGCGGCCTGCCCCTCCACCCCGGGCGCGGTGAAGGCGACCTTCGCCCCGCCGTCGTTGTTGACTGCCGAGCCGCGGATCACCGCGCGCACGGGGTCGCCGTCGCGCAGCGCGTCGGAGAGGCGCTTGAGCGCGATCGCGCCCGCGCCGCTCCCGGAGACGGCGCCCGCCGAGCGCGCGTCGAAGGCGCGGCAGTGGCCGTCGGGGGAGACGATGGAGCCGTGCGCGTACCGGTAGCCGGTGGTCTGGGGGATGATGACGGAGACGCCGCCCGCCAGCGCCAGCTCGCACTCGCCGCGCAGCAGGCTCTGCGCGGCCAGGTGCACGGCGACGAGGGAGGTCGAGCACCCCGTCTGCACGGCCAGGCTGGGCCCGCGCAGGTCGAGCTTGTAGGAGACGCGCGTGGCCAGGAAGTCCGGCGCGCTACCCAGGTTCACCTGGAAGGCGCCCGCCGCCTCCATCAGCGCGGCGTTCGGCTTCACGTGCCGCTCGACATATCCGCTCGACCCGGCGCCCGCGTAGACGCCCACGCGCCCGTCGACCCGCACGGGATCGACGCCCGCGTCCTCCAGCGCCTCCCACGCGCACTCGAGGAAGATGCGGTGGCCCGGCTCCAGCACCTCCGCCTCGCGCGGGGAGTAGCCGAAGAACCCCGCGTCGAAGTGCTCCACGTCGCCGAGCCGCCCGATCGCCTTCACGTAGTCGGGGTGCGCCAGCTCCTCCTCGGGCACGCCCGCCGCGCGCAGCTCGTCGTCGCCGAAGAAGGAGATGGACTCTACCGCGCCGCGCAGGTTCGCCCAGAACGCGTCGAGGTCGTCCGCCCCCGGGAAGCGCCCGGCCATGCCGATGATGGCCACGTCGAGATCGGCCCCTTCCGGCACCTCGGTGGCGTCGGACAGGGTCGGCTCGTCATCGCGCGGATCGTGGATCGTGCTCATGTGATTCGGTCTATCTCCATGCAGGGCAGGTCCGTCGCCGGGTTCGCCCCGACTCGTGCCGTTTCGGCCGATCGACAGTGCATTCAGTCGAACAGATCGATCTCACCCGGCGGACAGGAGGGACCAGAGGAAAACGAGCGCGGTTCTCTGGTCCTCTGGTTCTCCGGGTGAAACCTTCTTTTCATCACCGCCGCGCCCGCCGCAGCAGCTCCCGCCGGCTCGCGCCCCGCCCGCGCGCCTCCTTCGGCGCCGTCTCCTCGTGCTCTGCAGCCTCGCCATTGTCTCCATCCAGCCCGCCGCGCGGGTCCAGGTGCTCGGCCAGGGCGGCGATGGTGGAGAACTGGAAGAGGTCCACGAACGTCAGGCTGCTCCCTATCTCTTCGTTCAGCCGCTCCTGCAGGCGCGCCAGCAGCAGCGAATGCCCGCCCAGCTCGAAGAAGTTCTCGTCCACGCCCACGTGCTCCAGCCCCAGCACCTCGCGCCACACCGCGGCGATCGTCTGCTCGGTGACGGTGCGCGGCGCGGCCGCGGCTGCCGCGGCGCGCTCGCGCTCGCCCGGCGCGGGAAGGCGCAGGCGGTCCACCTTGCCGTTGGGGCTCAGCGGCAGCGCGTCCATCGCGACCCACGCGGCGGGCACCATGTACTCCGGCAGCCGCGCCTTCAGGTGCTCGCGCAGGTCGGCCGGCGCGGGCGGGCTCGCCGCGTCCGCGGCGACCACGTAGGCGACGAGCCGCGATTCGCCGGGCGGGTCTCCGCGCGCGACGACGGCGGCCCCGCGGACGCGCGGGTGCCCGACGAGGACGGCCTCGACCTCGCCGGTCTCCACGCGGTGGCCGCGGATCTTCACCTGCTGGTCGAGGCGTCCGAGGTACTCCAGCTGTCCATCCGCCCGCCAGCGGACCAGGTCGCCTACGCGGTACATCCGGCCGCCGGGTGCCTGGGCGAAGGGGTCGGGAACGAAGCGCTCGGCCGTGAGTGCGGGGCGGCGGTGATAGCCGCGCGCCAGGCCGTCACCCGCCAGGTACAGCTCGCCGGGAACGCCAAAGGGAGCGGGCCGGAGATGCCGGTCGAGCACGTACGCCCGCGTGTTGGCCACGGGCCGGCCCACGTACACGCGCCCGGCCCCGCGCTCCACGATCGACCAGGTGGAGTACGTGGTATCCTCGGTGGGCCCGTAGAAGTTGCCCACGCGCTCCACCGTGCCGAGCGCGTACAGCCCCTGCGCCAGCGCGTTGGGCAGTGCCTCGCCGCCCAGGTTGAGGACGCGGACCGACGACGGGATCGCGCGCATCCGCAGCAGCTCGGCCGCGGCGCTGGGGGCCATGCTGGCCAGCACCACCTCGTCGCCCGTCTCCTGCAGCGCCAGCGCATCGCGCACCAGCACCAGCGTGCCGCCCCAGCAGAGCGTCCCGAAGATCTCGGCGATGGAGACGTCGAAGGAGATGGAGGTCGATGCCAGCACCGCCCGCCGTTCATCATCCGACACGTGCTCGCGGAGCCAGCGCACGAGCGTGACGGCGCTGCGATGCTCGATCTGTACCCCCTTCGGCCGCCCGGTGGAGCCCGAGGTGTAAATGGCGTACGCCAGGTTACGCGGGTCCACCACGACACCCGGGTTCTCGGCGGATTCGCGCGCGATCCCGGGCCAGTCGGCGTCCACGCGGATCGTGACCGCGTCATGTGCCGGAAGACGTTCCGCGATGCGCGTGTGGGCCAGCAGCACGGGCGCGCCGGAGTCGGCCAGCATGTACGCGATGCGCTCAGCCGGGTACGCCGGGTCGATGGGGACGTACGCGCCGCCGGCCTTGTGCACCGCCAGCAGCGCGGCGATCAGCTCGGGCGTGCGCTCCATGCAGATGGCCACGCGGACTTCTGGCCCCACGCCCAGCGCGCGCAGGCGGTGCGCGAGCCGGTTGGCCGCCGCGTTCAGCTCGGCGTAGATGGTCGCCTCGCCATTCCAGCGCACCGCGGCCGCATCGGGCGTGCGCGCCGCCTGCGCCTCGAAAAGCGCGGGGAGGGTCAGGCCGCGCGGGTAATCGGCCGCGGCGCCGTGGAACGACTCCAGCAGCGCCGCCTCGTCTGCCGTCATCAGCGGCAGCGCGGCCACGGGGCGCGCGGGGTCGGCCAGCGCCGCGTCGGTCAGCGTGGCCAGGTGGTCGGCCATGCGCCGGATGGTGGACTCGTCGAAGAGGTCGGAGGCGTACTGGAACACGGCGTCGATCCCGTCCGCGTCCTCCGTCATCCCCAGCACCAGGTCTACCTTGGCGGTGCCGTTGTCCCTCTCCGCCACGTCGACGGAGAGGCCGGGGAGCGCGGGCGTGCCGTAGCCGCCTGCGTGCATGGTGAAGATCACCGAAAAGAGCGGGTGCCGGTCCAGGCTGCGCTCCACCTTCAGCTCCTCCACCAGCCGCTCGAACGGCACTTCCTGGTGCGCGTAGGCATCCAGCGTCCGCTCGCGGACGCGCGCCAGCACCTGGCGGAACGACGGCTCGCCGGAGAGGTCGGCGCGCAGTGCGAGCGTGTTGACGAAGACGCCGATCAGCGGCTCCGTCTCCTCCGGCACGCGGCCCGCGACGGGCGAGCCCACCACCACGTCCTCGCTCCCCGTCCAGCGCCAGAGGAGGGTCTGGAACGCCGCCAGCAGCACCATGAACGGCGTGGCGCCCTCGCCCCGCGCCACCTCGCGGACGCGCTCCGCCGTCCGGGCGCCCAGCCGGAATGGCACCATCGCCCCGCGGAAGCTCTGCACCGGCGGGCGCGGCCGGTCGGTGGGGAGCTGCACCACGGCCGCGCCCGCCAGCCGCTCGCGCCAGAACTCCAGCTCGCGCGCCAGCGCGTCGCCGTCCAGCCGCTCGCGCTGCCACACCGCGTAGTCGGGGTACTGCACCGGCAGCGCGGGAAGATTCACCGGCCGCCCCTCGCGCGCGGCGGCGTACAGCTCGCCCAGCTCGCGGAAGGCCACGGTGAGCGACCACGCGTCGCAGACGATGTGGTGGAAGCTGAGCAGCAGCCGGTGCTCGTCGGCGCTCAGCCGCAGCAGCCGCGCGCGGATCAGCGGCCCGCGCTCCAGATCGAACGGCGCCACCCACTCCTCGCGCGACATGCGCTCCGCCTCGGCCTCCGCATCCCCCGAAAACGCCGTGAGGTCGTGGAACGGGAGGTCGATGTCGAGCGATGGCGCCACCACCTGCACCGGCTCGGCGCCGCGCACCTCGAACGTGGTGCGCAGCGCCTCGTGCCGCGCGACGAGCCCGACGAGCGCAGCCCGCAGCGCGTCCACGTCCAGCGCGCCGCGCAGGGTGAGCAGCAGGGGAATGTGGTACGCCGCGCCCGCCGCGCCCAGCCGCTCCACGAACCAGAAGCGCTGCTGCGCGAACGAAAGCGGGATCTCGCCCCCGCGCGCGGCCGGAAGCAGCGGGGGGAGATGGAGGTGCGTTCCGCGCCGCGCGTCGGCCGCGCGGGCCGCCAGCCCGGCCACGGTGGGCGCCTCGAACAGCGCCCGCAGCGGCAGCTCGGCGCCGAAGGCGCGGCGGATGCGCGCCACCACCTGCGTGGCGGCCAGCGAGTGCCCGCCCAGCGCGAAGAAATTGTCGTGCGCGCCTGGCCGCACGCGCAGCACCGCCTCCCACGCGCCGGCCACCATCTGCTCGGCCGGCGTGCGCGGCTCCACGCGCGCCTCGTCGGCCGGGGCCGCGTCGGGCTCGGGGAGGGCGCGGCGGTCCACCTTGCCGCTGGGGGTCAGCGGGAGCGCGTCCATCACCCGCCACGCGCGCGGCACCATGTGCTCGGGGAGCCGCGCCGCCACGTGCGCCCGCAGTTCGGCGAGGGTGGGAGATGCGCCCGCGGCGGGGACGACGTACGCCGCCAGCCGCCGGGCCGCGCCCTCGCCGCGCGCGGTGACGGCGGCCTGCGCCACGGCGGGGTGCTGGGCCAGCACCGCCTCCACCTCGCCCGGCTCCACGCGGAAGCCGCGGATCTTCACCTGGAAGTCGGTGCGTCCGACGTACTCGAGTGCGAACGAGCGAGAGGGCGAAAGTCCGAAAGTGGGGCCGGCGGCACGAGACGCATCGTCCGCGTCGTTCCACTCTCGCACTCTGGCACTTTTGGACTCTCGCACTTCGGTCCACTTCACCCGGTCGCCCGTGCGGTACAGCCGCAAGCCCGCGGGGCCGAAAGGATCGGGGACGAAGCGCTCGGCGGTGAGCGCGGGGCGGGCGAGGTAGCCGCGCGCCAGGTGGATGCCGGCCGCGTACAGCTCGCCGGGAATGCCGAGCGGGGCCGGCTGCATCTCGCCATCCAGCACGTACAGCCGCGTGTTGGCCACGGGCGCGCCGATCGGCGGCAGCGCGGGCCACGCATCCGGCTCGCCGCTGACGAGGTGCGCGGAGATGACGTGCGTCTCCGACGGGCCGTAGTGGTTGTCGAGCGACGCCTGCGGGTTGGCGCGGAAGAAGGCGCGGAGTTGCGGCGTGGCTCGCAGCGCCTCGCCCGCGGTGATCACCTCGCGCAGATGCGGGAGATGCGCATCGCCCCTCTCGGCGATCTCGGCGAGCCCCTGGAGCCCGGCGAAGGGGATGAACAGCCGCTCGACGCGCTCGGCGCGGAGATGCGCGAGGAGCGCGTCCGCGTCGCGGCGCGTCTCGTCGTTGATCAAAACCAGCGTGCCGCCGCCGGCCCAGGTCGAGAAGATCTCCTGGAACGACACGTCGAACGACAGCGACGCGAACTGGAGGGTCCTGGCGGCGACGGTTCCTGCCTCGACCTTTCGCCCAGCCGCATCATCCCCCAGCCGCTCCAGCTGCCAGCGGATGACGTTGGCCAGCGCGCGATGGGGGAGCGCCGTGCCCTTCGGCCGCCCGGTCGATCCCGACGTGTAGAGGACGTACAGCAGGTTTTCGGGATGCAGATTGATCCGCGGCGGAGCGGACGATTCGGACGCGAGATCGTCCGCGTCCACGTGAATGATCCTGGCGTCCGTCGATGGAAGTCGCGCGGTCACGGCCGACGTCGTCAGCACCACCGACGCGCGGCTGTCGGCGAGCATGTAGGCGATGCGATCGGCGGGATAGCCTGGATCGACCGCGACGTAGCACCCGCCGGCCTTCAGCACCGCCAGCACGGCCACGACCATCTCCACCGAGCGCTCCATCGCCACCGCCACGTGCGCGTCCGGCCCCACGCCCAGCCGCGCGAGCCGGTGCGCCAGCCGGTTCGCGCGCGTCTCCAACTCCGCGTACGTCAGCGCCTCGCCCGCGTGCTCGACCGCGACCGCGTCCGGCGTGCGCGCGGCCTGTTGAGCGACGAGCTCATGAACGAGCGCGCCGTCCCATCTCCGGTCGGTGAGATTGACGCCGTCGACCAGCTCCGCGCGCTCGTCCGCATGCAGCAGCGGCAGCGTGGCGATGGATGCGTGCGGGTCCGCCGCCGCGGCGCGGACCACGGATTCGAGGTGCCGCATCATCCGCGCGATGGTCGCCGGGTCCCACAGCGCGGTGGCGAGCTCGGCCTGGCCGAACAGCGCGCCGTCCTTCTCCTCGGCCAGCACCACCATCAGGTCGTAGCGCGCGGTGCCCGGGTCCACCTCCGCGTCCGCCGCGGCGATGCCCTCCAGTGCCAGGTCGGCCGCCGATCCGTGCTGCAGCGAGAACATCACCTGGAAGAGCGGCGTGTGGCTCAGGCTGCGCTCGGCCCGCACCTCGTCCACCATCCGCTCGAACGGCAGGTCCTGGTGGGCGAAGGCGTCGATGGTGGCGCTACGCACGTGCCGCAGCACCTCGCGGAACGCGGGGCGCCCGGACAGGTCGGCGCGGATCGGGAGGGTGTTGCTGAAGAAGCCGATCAGCGGCTCCAGCTCGGGGCGCGGCCGGCTGGTGACCGGCGTGCCCACCACCACGTCGTTTTCGCCGCTCCAGCGCTGGAGAACCACGGCGAAGGCGGCGAGCAGCACCATGAACGGCGTGGCGCCCTCGCGCGCCGCCAGCGCCCGCGCGCCCGCCGCCGCATCCGCGGGGATGCGGAAGGGGAGAAGCGCGCCGCCCAGCTCCTGCACGGCCGGGCGCGGGCGGTCGGTGGGCAGCTCCAGCACCGCGGGCGCGCCGGCCAGCCGCCGCCGCCAGTACGCCGCCTGCCGCTCCAGCACCTCGCCGCGCAGCCATCCGCGCTGCCACGCCGCATAGTCGGCGTACTGCACCTCCAGCGGCGCCAGCGGGCTCGCCTCGCCACGGCCGAAGGCGGCGTAGAGCACGGACAGCTCGCGGCTCATCACCTCCCACGACCAGGCGTCGGCGGCCACGTGGTGCATGGCCAGCGCGAGCAGATGGTCGTCCCGGGTGACGCGCAGCAATGCGACGCGCAGCACCGGCCCGCGCGCCAGGTCGAACGGCGCCGCCGCCTCGTCGCGCGCCCGCCGCGCCGCCGCGGCCTCCGCCTCCGCCATCGGGAGATGGGAGAAGTCGATCGGCTCCCACCCGAACGCATCTTCCGGGAGGATGACCTGCTCCACGCCGAACGCGGTCTCGTCTCCGTCCTCTCGTCCCTCGTTCCGCTGACCCCCCGCCCGCTGTTCCCTGTTCCCTGTTCCCTGTTCCCTGAACGCCGTGCGAAGGACTTCGTGCCTGCGGACGATCTCCGCGAACGCCGCCCGCAGCGCATCGGCGTCGAGCGCACCGGAGAGGCGGAGCGCCCAGGCGATGTTGTAGGTGGCCGAGCGCGGATCGAGCTGCTGCAGGAACCACATCCGCTCCTGCGCGAACGACGCCGGGAGCGGCGCCGAGCGGTCCGCCCGCGGGATCGGCTGCGACGCGGCCGTGCCCGATTCCGCGCGTGCCTCGGCCACGCGGCGGGCCAGCGCGCGCACGGTGGGCGCCTCGAACACCGCGCGCAGCGGCAGCTGCACCCCCAGCCGCGCGGCGATGCGCGACACCACCCGCACGCCCAGCAGCGAGTGCCCGCCCAGCGAGACGAAATCGTCCTCGGCGCCCACGCGCTCCACGCGCAGCAGTTCGGCCCAGATCTCCGCCAGCGCCACCTCGTCCGCCGTTTGGGGCTCCTCGTACGCGGCCGTCGCGTCGGTCCCGGGCTCGGGGAGCGCGCGGCCGTCCACCTTCCCCGCGGTGGTCAGGGGGATGGCGTCCAGGGCGACGTAGGCGGCGGGGAGCATGTACTCGGGGACCCGCGCGGCCAGGTGCGCGCGCAGCTCCGCCGCCTCGGGCGCCGCGCCCGCGCGGGGGACGTACCAGGCCGCCAGCCCCAGCACCCCCGCCGCGCCGGGGCGCGCGTCCACCACGCACTCCGCCACGGCCGGGTGCGTCCGCAGCGCCGCCTCCACCTCGCCCGGCTCCACGCGGAAGCCGCGCACCTTCACCTGCGCGTCCACCCGGCCCAGGAACTCCAGCACCCCGGTATGAGAATGTTCGAGCGAATCATCTCGACTTTCGCACTCTCGCACTTTCGCACTTTCGCACTCCGGCGCGTCCGTCCAGCGCACGCGGTCGCCGGTGTGGTACATCCGCGCGCCGGGCACGCCCGCGTACGGATCGGGAACGAAGCGCTCGGCCGTGAGCGCGGGGCCGTCCAGGTACCCGCGCGCCAGCGCATCCCCGCCCACGAAGAGCTCGCCGGGCACCCCCACGGGCACCAGCCGCAGCGCCGCGTCCAGCACGCGCACCTGGCGCCCCGGGTGCGGCCGCCCGAGCGGAACGCGCGCGGGGTTGAACGCCGAGAAACCGGGCGGCACCGGGAAGCAGGCGGCCACCACCACCACCTCGGTGGGCCCGTAGCCGTTGACGAGCCGCGCGCGGCCGGGCGCGGCCTCCCACCGCCGCACCGCGTCGGAGCGCATCTCCTCGCCCCCGGCCATCATCACCCGCAGGCGAGACTTCAGCGCGCTCAGCGCGGCGGTGTCGTGCGTGAGCTGGGTCCAGTAGCCGGTGGGGAGGAAGAGGAGGGTCACCCCCAGCCGCGCGGCGCGCCCGGCCAGCTCGGCCGGGCCGGGGACCTCCGGCCCCCGCGGCAGCACGCACCCGCCCGCCGCGAAGGTGGCGAAGATCTGCTCCACCGAGCCGTCGAAGGTGAGCGCCGAGAAGACGAGGCAGCGGTCGTCCGCGCGGAAGCCGTACGCCGGCACCGACGCGTGCGCGTGCAGCGTGGCCGGCCCGTGCGCCACGGCCACCCCCTTCGGGGCCCCGGTGGAGCCGGAGGTGTAGATGACGTACGCCAGGTTGTCCGGCCCGGCCCGGCCCTCATCCCCTCCGTCATCGCGGGAGGGCTCCGCGCCGGGCTCCACCGCCTCGAACCAGCCGGGCGAGTCGATGGCGATCACGGGGAGCCCGCCCACGCGCGCCGCGTCCGCCGTGCGCGCGACCACGGCCACGGCGCCGGAGTCGCGCAGCGCGTGGGCGATGCGGGCGTCGGGATACGCGGGGTCGAGCGGAACGTACGCGGCGCCCGCCCGCAGGATCCCCAGGATCGCCAGGATCCCCTCGGGCGACGAGGGGAGCAGCATCCCCACCACCGTCTCGGGCCCCACGCCCAGCGCGCGCAGGCGCCGCGCGAGAACGCCCGCGCGGGCGTGCACCTGGGCGTACGACAGCGCGCCGCCCTCCCACGCCAGCGCCGGGGCGTGGGGCCGGGCGGCGGCGTGCGCGGCCACCAGCCCGTGCAGCGTTCCCACCGGCGGCAGCCCGTCCGGGCCGCGCTCCCACGTCCGCACCCGCGCCGCCTCGTCCGCGCTGGCGAGGGCCAGCTCCGCGGCGCGCGTGTCCGGCGCGGCGCAGCCGTGCTCCAGCGCGCGGAGGAAGTGGCGTGCGATCCGCTCCACGGTGGCCGGCTCGAAGAGCGCGGCGGCGTACTCGGCGTGGATGCTCACGCCGCCGTCGGCGTCGTGCCAGTTGTCGAGCGTCAGGTCGAAGCGCGTGGTGCCGTGGCGCGTGTCGAGCGGCGCGGTCTCGGTGCCGGCCAGCTCCAGCGGGTCCATGCGCGCCGTCTGCAGCGTCAGCGCCGCCTGGAAGACGGGGTTGCGCGACGGGTCGCGCGGCAGGCGCAGCTCCTCCACCATCCGGTCGAAGGGGAGCTCGGCGTGGTTGAACGCCGCCAGCGCCGCCACCTTCTCCGCCCGCACCAGCGCGCGGAAGGTTGCGTCGGGCGGCACCCGCCCGCGCAGCGGAACGGTGTTCACGAAAAAGCCGATCAGCCCCTCCAGCGCGCTCCGCGGCCGGTTGGCCACCGGCGTGCCGATCACCACCTCGCTCTGCCCGGCGTGCCGCGCCAGCACCACCCGGAACGACGCCATCAGCACGTGGAACAGGGTGGCGTCTTCGCCGCGCGCCAGCTCGCGCAGCCGCGCCGCCAGCCCGGGCTCGATCCGGGCGCGCACCACCCCGCCCGCGTGGCTCTCGCGCGGGGGGCGGGGATGGTCGGCGGGGAGGTCGAGCGCCGGTGGCGCGCCCTCCAGCGCGCGCCGCCAGAACGCGGTGAGGCGCTCCAGCGTCTCCCCGCGCAGCCGCTCGTGCTCCCACGCCGCGAAATCAGCGTACTTCACGGCCAGGGGGGGTAGATCGGGCGCGCGCCCGCCGCGCAGCGCCGCGTAGGCCGCGCCCAGCTCGCGCGTGAGCACGCCGAAGCTCCACCCGTCGGTGACGATGTGGTGCATGGCGAAGAGGAGCGCGTGGTCATCGTGCCCCAGGCGCAGCACGGTCACGCGGAAGACGGGGCCGGCCTCCACGTCGAACCCGGTTCCCGCGTCGGCGTCCGCGAGCCGCATCATCTCGCCCTCGCGCGCCTCGTCCTCATGGTGGTGCGAGAGGTCGATGACGGGGAGGGGGAACGGCGCGGGGGAATGGATCACCTGCACCGGCACCCCGTCGCGCTCGGCGAAGGTGGTGCGCAGCGCCTCGTGCCGCGCGACCACCGTCTCCACCGCGCCGCGCAGCGCAACGAAGTCGAGCGGCCCGCGCACGCGCACGGCGAACGATGCCGTGTTGGTCGCCGCGCCGGGCTCCAGCCGCTCCACCACCCACAGCCGCGCCTGCGACGCGGAGAGCGGCGCGGTGTCGTCCGGGCGCGGCTGCGGGCGCAGCTCGGGGCCGGCGGCCTGCGCCTGTCGCGCGCGCAGCCTCAGCTCCAGCAGCCTGCGGCGCTCGGGCGAAAGCTCCTGCGCCGGGTGCACGCCGTCCGTCATCGCCCGCCCTCTCGCTGGACGACATTTCGATGCGGCCGATGACCGGGCATGGCGGTGGGGCTGAACAGGAAGTGCCGGAGCCCGGCTCCGCACCGGCGGCTGAAGCCGCAGCAACAACCACGAGAAGCCTCGCAAACTGCGCGAGGCTCGACTCCTCGGCGGAGGCCGGTCCTCGGCGCTCTCGAAGGTGAGCGGACCACGCCGCCGCAAGCCGGGCTTCGCATCACGGCTGCCCTCCCCCCGCCGCGGCGCCGTCCAGCGCCTCGCTCGCCAGCAGCGCGCGCACCTCGTCGTCGCTCAGCATCTCCAGCTCGGCCTCTAGCTCCGCCGTCATCGCGGCGATCCCGGCGTCCACCAGCGCCGCCAGGCGGGCCACGCTGTCCTCGTCCAGCACCTGCGGCACGGAGATGTCCACGCCGAAGTCCTCGCGGACGCGCGCGGCCATCTGCACCGCCAGCAGCGAGTGTCCGCCCATCTCGAAGAAGCTCTCGTGGATGCCCACGCGCTCGCGCCCCAGCAGCCCGGCCCACATGGCCGCCAGCCGCCGCTCGGTGTCGGTGCGCGGCGCGGCGGCGCCGTTGGCGGCGCGCGGCGGCGGGGGGGCGGGAAGGGCGCGGCGGTCCACCTTCCCGTTCGGCGTCAGCGGGAGCGCCTCCATCACCACCACCGCCGCGGGGACCATGTGCTCCGGCAGCATCCCGCGCGCGTACGCCCGCAACGCCGCCGGCAGCTTCTCCGTGGACGCGTCTCGCGCGGCGACGACGTACGCCACCAGCCGCCGCTCGCCCGGCGTATCCTCGCGCACGGCGACGGTCGCGTCGGTGACGGACGGATGGCGGCCGAGCACCGCCTCCACCTCGCCCGGCTCGGTGCGGTGGCCGCGGATCTTCACCTGCTGGTCGATCCTCCCCATGAACTCCAGCGCGCCGTCGGCCCGCCGCCGCGCGCGGTCGCCGGTGCGGTACAGCCGCGACCCGTCGGCCGCGAACGGATCGGGGAGGTAGCGCTCGGCGGTGAGCGCGGGGGCGTTCAGGTAGCCGCGCGCCACGCCGTCGCCGCCCACGTACAGCTCGCCGGGAACGGTGGCGGGCACCGGGCGCATCCGTGCGTCCAGCACGTACGCGGTGGAGTTGGAGATGGGGGTGCCGATCGGGATGGAGACGCGCTCCACGTCGTCCCGCGTCACCGTGCGGCAGGTGGAGAAGGTGGTGTTCTCGGTGGGCCCGTAGCCGTTGACCAGCCGTACGCCGGGGCAGGCGTCCAGCACCCGCCGCGCGTGCGCCGCCGAGACCACGTCGCCGCCGGTGAGCACCTGCCGCACCCCGGCCAGCGCGCCCACGTCGTGATCCACCACCTGGTGGAAGACGGCCGAGGTGAGCCACGCCGAGGTAACGCCGTGGCGGCGGATGAACTCGTCCAGCCGCGCCGGCTCGGGGGTGGCGGGGGGATACAGGGCGATGCGCGCGCCGTTCAGCAGCGGCCCCCAGATCTCCAGCGTGGAGACGTCGAACGACGCGGGCACCATCTGCAGCCACGTCTCGTCCGGCCATAGGCGGGCGTAGTCGGCGCTCATCACCAGCCGCAGCACCGCGCGGTGGCTGACCACCACCCCCTTCGGCATCCCCGTGGATCCCGACGTGTAGATCACGTACGCCGCGTTCCCCGCGGAGACGGTGACGTGCGGCGCATAGGCCGGCGCGGCGCCGATCTCCGCCGCGTGCGCGTCCAGCAGCACGATGCCCGGCCCGCCCGCCGTCCATCCCCCGTTCCCCTCTCCCCCGTCCCCCGTCCCCCTGGCGGAGTCGGTGATGAGCAGGCGCGCGCCCGAGTCGGCCAGCATCAGCGCGGTGCGGCCGGCGGGGTACTGCGGGTTGAGCGGGACGTACGCGCCGCCCGCCTTCAGGATCGCCAGGAACGCCACCACCATCTCCGGCGAGCGCCGCAGCAGCACCGCCACCGGCTGCTCGGGCCGCGCGCCCAGGCCGGCCAGGTGGTTCGCCAGCCGGCTGGAGCGCGCGTCCAGCTCGCCGTAGGTCATCTCCCCGCCGTCCCATGCGAGCGCGACGGCGCCGGGCCGCGCCCGGGCGACGTCGGCGAATTGCGCGTGGATGGTGGAGTGGCGCGGGTAGCCGCGCGCGGTGCGGTTCCAGCGCGCTTCCTCCGCGCGCGCATCCGCCGCGTGCGCGAGCGCGACCGCCTCGGAGAGCGCCCGCTCCGCATCGCCCGCCAGCGCGGTGAGCAGGCGCAGGTAGAGCGCAGTCATGCGGGCGGCGCTGGCGGGCTCCCAGAGCTCGGCGGCGTACTCCAGGTCGCCGCGGATGCTGCCGTCGGGCTCCTCCCGCATCTCCAGGAACAGGTCGAACTTGGCCGCGACGTTCGCGGTGTCCTCGGCCCGCGCCCGCACGCCGGCCAAATCGACCGGGTCCATCTCCACGTTCCCCATCGCGAACGACGCCTGGAACACGGGGTTCTGCCCGCGCGCCCGCTCCGGGTGCAGCGCCTCCACCAAGCGCTCGAACGGCAGCTCCTGGCGCGCGTACGCCTCCAGCGTGGTCTCGCGCACGCGCCGGATCAGCTCGCCCACCGAGGGATCGCCGCCCAGTGACGTCCGCAGCGCCACGGTGTTGATGAAGAAACCGATCAGCCCCTCCGTCTCGGGGCGGGTGCGCCCCGCCACCGGCGACCCGACCACCACGTCGTCCCCGCCGCCCAGGCGGTGAAGCAGGAGGTCGAAGCCGGCCAGCAGCACCATGGGCAGCGTGGCGTCGTGCCGCCGCGCGGCGTGGCGCAGCCGCGCCGCCAGCTCGCGCGGAACGCGGAAGCGCGCCATCGCCCCGTGGCGCGCCGGCACGGTGGGGCGGGGAAAGTCGGTGGGGAGCTCCAGCACGCCGGGCGCGCCCGCCAGCCGCTCGCGCCACCAGGCCAGCTGCGCGTCCAGCGCGTCGCCGTCCAACCACGTGCGCTGCCACGCCGCGTAGTCGGCGTACTGGAGCGGCAGGTCGGGAAGGGGAGAGGGCCGTCCGTCGGCGAACGCCCCGTACAGCGACGCCAGCTCGCGGAAGAGCACGCCCAGCGACCACCCGTCCGCCGCGATGTGGTGCACCGTGAGCAGCAACAGGTGCTCGTCCGCCGCGACGCGCACCAGCCGCCCGCGCAGCATCGCGTCGCACGACAGGTCGAACGGCGCCGCGGCCTCCGCACGCGCCATCCGCCCCGCCTCGCCCTCCGCTCCCCCGCGCCCCAGCGCCGCCAGATCGGAGAGGGGGAGAGGGAAGTCGCCCGGCGCCGCGACGATCACCTGCACGGGGCCGCCCGGGACCTCCCTGAACACCGTGCGCAGCGCCTCGTGGCGGCGGACGGTCTCGGCCAGGGCGCGCCGCAGCGCATCGGCGTCGAGCGCGCCCGTCAGCCGGATGCAGAGGGGGATGTTGTAGAAGGGGATCCCCGGCTCCATCTGGTGCAGCAGCCAGAGCCCCTGCTGCCCGAACGACAGCGGCAGCGCCCCGTCGCGCCGCGCGGGGACGAGCGGCGGCCGGGTGATGGAGGTGCCCGCCGCGGCGTCGATGCGCGCGGCCAGGGCGATGGGCGTGCGTGCCTCGAACAGCGCGCGCACCGGCAGCTCCACGCCCCAGCGCTGGCGGACGCGCGAGAGCACCAGCATCGCCAGCAGCGAGTGCCCGCCCGCCTCGAAGAAGTCGTCGCCCGGCGATGCGGGCGCGCCCAGCACCTCGCGCCAGATCTCCGCCAGCGCGCGAGCCGTCTCGCCGTGGGTGACGTCGGGAGATGCGGGAGATTCGAGCGCCGGCGTGGCGAGCGCGCGGCGATCCACCTTGCCGTTCGCGTTCAGCGGGAGGGCGGGAAGGAGGGTGAGGGTGGACGGCACCATGTACGCCGGCAGCCGTTCGCGCAGCCACCGGCGCAGCGCCGGCGCGTCCGCCGCCGCGCCGTCGCGGACGACGGCCCAGCCGTGCAGCCGCGCCGCGCCGTCCTCGCCGCGCCGCGCGGCGACCGCCGCCTGGGCGACCTCGGGATGCTCGGCGAGCACCGCCTCCACCTCGCCGGGCTCCACGCGGTACCCGCCGACCTTCACCTGGTCGTCCAGGCGCCCCAGGAACTCGAGGACGGCAGTGCGGGAGTGCGTGAGTGCGGGAGTGCGTTCGTCTTCGCGCGAATCCAACGCACTTCCGCACTCACGCACTTCCGCACTTTCGCACTCTCGCACGTTCGCACTCTCGCACCCTCGCACTTCCTTCCACCGCGCGCGGTCGCCGGTGCGGTACATCCGCGCGCCGGGACGGCCGGCGAACGGGTCCGGGACGAAGCGCTCGGCCGTCAGCGCCGCGCGCCCCAGGTAGCCCCGCGCCACCGCGACGCCGCCGACGCACACCTCGCCCTCCGCCGCCGCATCGCCGTCCGGCCCGACGACCCAGGCCCGCGCGTTCGCCCGCTCGCGGCCGATCGGCGCGTCGCCCTCCCACCCGTCGGCGGGGAGCTCCCACGTCGTCGCCCAGACCGTCGCCTCCGTGGGCCCGTAGCAGTTCATCCACCGCACGCCGGGGGCGATCTCGCGCCAGCGCGCCAGCGCCGCGGCCTGCGGCTTCTCGCCGCCGGTGATCAGCAGCCGCACGGACGCCGGCACCCCCGCGCCGGACGCCGCCATGTCCGCCACCCACGCGTGCCAGAGCGCCGTCGGGGGATTGAGCAGCGTGATCCGCTCCTCCTCCACCCAGCTCCAGAACCCCGGCCCCAGCGCGGGAACGGCCTTCGGCCGGAAGAGCAGCGCCGCGCCCGCCGCCCACGTGGCCCAGATCGGCTCCACGCTCATGTCGAAGCCGACCGAGGGGAGCTGTCCCATGCGGTCCGCGCCCGTCATCGCGTACAGCTCCACGGCGACGCGCTGCAGCGACACCAGCGAGCGGTGCGTCACCCCCACGCCCTTCGGCCGGCCGGTAGACCCGGACGTGTAGATGACGTACGCCAGGTTGTCCGGATCGACGTCGAGAGATGCGAAGCCGTCGCCCGTCGCCGGATCGACCGCGCCGGCGTCCACGACCGGGAGCGGCGTCGGGGGAAGGCGATGCGCGGCCTCGGCGTGCGTCAGCACCGCGGCGGCGTCCGAGTCCTCCAGCACCCACGCGATCCGCTCCGCCGGGTAGTCGGGGTCGATGGGGACGTAGGCGCCACCCGCCTTCAGCACGCCGAGCAGCGCCGCGGCGAACGCGGGTCCCGGCTCCATCAGCACCACCACGCGCCGCTCCGGCCCCACGCCCAGCGCCCGCAGCCGCGCGGCCACGGCGCGCGCGTGCCGGTCCACCTCGGCGTACGTGGCCACGCGCCCGCCCGCCGAAACCGCCGGCGCATCGGGCGTGGCGGCGGCGCTCGCCTCGAAGGCGTGGTGCGCGCACCGCCACCCCCGCGTCGCGGCGAACACGCGCGGCACGGCCGGACCGGTTGTGCTCAGCACGCCGAGCCCCTCCGCCGGATCGAGAAGAGGAACGTCCGAATCGAATCGTTGCGGCACCAGAGCGACATTGCGTTCATATCGTGGCGAAAAAGGCGCTGTGCGCGCCGGCGGCGAAGCCGCGCGGGAGCGCAGAAGACCCAGCCTTCGGATCAGGTCCGCCGGCCCGCAGCCCGGTGGCTGAACGTGGTGGGACGCCAAGGGCCCGGAGCGCCGTCGGAGCGGCGGCGCGAACGCACGCTCCGCCCGCGCCCTCTGCCGTTCGGGTTGCCGGGGGAGGCAACATAACACCTGTGGGCAACGATTTGTAGTAGTTTTCCCGAAGGTGGAAATCTGCACGACCGTTACGGGCGTGAACTTGCGCGCACTTCATCGCGTCCATTCCCCGAAAGTAACCCCGTTGCACCGGATAGGAATCCCGATCCGGCCCGGTACCGGATTGTCGCAGCGCGGGGGAGCGCTCCGCAGATCGACCCCGAGCCCGAGAACCGGCGTCGAACGTTTGTACGCCGCGCAGGGGCACTCCGCGCCCCGACCGCCGCGAGTGCGATGCCGACTGTCAGATTTTCACCCGCCGAAAGTGTCAGATTTACGCCACTGACAGTATCCGCTCACCGGGAGTGTCACCGGCAAAAAACCGCGATCAACGGGTATCCGGAGGTGCTTCGCGTGGTTTGGTCCCGAGCGCTCGCGCCATGATCTATCACAACTTCTCGAACCTACTCCGGACTGGGGCGCTCTAGTTGTTGGGTAATGTTTTGGACGATTTCTTGGACTACTTCCCTGTAATATGATAGAACAGCGGGTTACGGCGGATGATCAAATCGCGAGCAAACGCGCTGGTTTTCGCACGCGCCATTACACCGCGTTCCGGCTTGAGGCCGCCTGATAAGCGTGAGGTCGGTAGTTCGACTCTACCCAGCCTATCCGCCGTTAGCCGATCGGGCGAGATTTACCAGTCCACACGGAAGGCTGCTTATAGCGGGTGCGCTCGTGAGCCAGCTTGCCTCAGAGCCCGATCCGTGGGTGAGGGAAGAAATCAGGCTCCCGCTCGGAATGTGACGACCGAACGGTGATTGTCTGACCAGCGTCGGAGCCGCAGCCAAGGTAACGAGCGCCGTTTTGACGTTCGCGCGTTTCTTTCCGGCGATCGGCTCCACGAACACCCATACGTCCAGGACCCAGTAGTCCAGGAGGATCTTCCGCTCCCCTGCCGACGCGACCTCCCATGCAGCAGCGAGGTTTCGGGTTTCGTGGATGATCGCAGAAAGAGCGTCCCAGGCGTCCTCACGGGAGCTCGCGAGCACTTCGCACTCCTCCAGGCGCCGTTTGGCCGCCTTCAAGTCCTGCTTCAGCGGTTGGATTTCCCGCTGGAACTCCGTCTCTTCCAGTTCGGTGTCGGTCGCCAGCGCGATGAGCCGAAGCATCCTGTCGAGCTTGGCCTTCTTCACCCGGACATCTTCCCTGGCGGCCTGCAATGTTGCTTCCGCAGCAGTGCGGAAGCCCTCGCGCTCGAGGACAACCCGCCGAATTTCGTCCTCGAAATCGATCGAGGCGCGCTCGGCAAGGATGATGTCCCTGATCGCGAGCTCCAGCTCGTCGGCTCCCACCGTGTAGGCCTTGCAGCCTGCTTTGCGGAATGTCTCGAAGGCTTCGGGATTTGCACGTTTCGTAGGCACCGGGTGGGTATAGCATCGCGCCTCGCCCTGAGCCTTGCTGAGGCGGCTGCCGTTGTATTCCAGTCCGCAGTGCGGGCAGATCGGGCGCAGCGGATAGCCCCCTCGTGCCTTTCTCTTGTTGTTCCGTGGGCTGGCGCCGCGTCGTTCGACCTCGTCCTCCACGGCTCGAAAGAGCGTCACGTCCACGAGCGGGGGCCACTTCGCCTGAACTCTCGTGCGGATGGGGTTGCCCGCATCGTCTCGGTCCCGGAACTCGTTCTCGCCGATCAGCGCGCGGTTGACGAGGATGTTCCGAACGTGGCGGTGGCCCAGCGAGCCGCCGTGACGGCCGCGAATGCCGCGTTCGTAGAGAGCCTCTCCGACTGCGTCGAAGCTGTCCCCGGAGATGAGGCGGTGGGCAGCGAATTCCCATGCTCCGATGAGGTCCGGGTCAGCGACGAGAACGACGCCCCCCGCGCCGCCGGTAGAGGCTTCGCCGTGACGGAGCACCTTGTTCGCGCGGGTATCGAAGCGAAGAGTGCCGAACGGTGGAATCGCGTGGGTCCACCACCCCTCGCGCGAAGCGTTACGGATGCCGCGGGCGACGTCCTTGGAAAGGTTCGTAGAATAGTTCGCAGCTTCAGTGGCGTGTATCGCGATCAGGACGTAGTCGACCATCGGGTTCCCGGTCAGCTCGATGGTCACGAATCGAAGCTGCCATCCGCTTCGCTCGAGCTCCAGGTACATCATCATGTAGGCGTTCAGGTCCGGGCGGCTCTCGTCGTCAAGAATCCGTCCGAAGCGACTTGGCGCATACATCTCGATGTAGCCGCGGTTCGTGCGCGGCCGCGGGTTGGACCTGCAGAAATCGACCATGTCCTGGAAGTCTGGCCGCTCGAACGTCGTGCCGGTAAAGCTGTCGCGCCACCGCCAACGGGGGTCGATTTCTCCCCACTTTCGGTCACACTCGTGGCTTTGCTGCTCGTGCGAGGTCGCCTGACGTTCCGACTCCTCGGTCGATTTCCGCGTATAGCGAATTCGCGATGGAATCTCGTCCACCGCGGATACGCGCTCGCGCCACGACCTGAACGGGCTACTCGTCATCGAGCGTTTTCAACAGATGATTTGCGATGACTTCGATGTATCGCCTTCGGTAGACCGAATCCCTCCCCCGCTGATGGTATCGCTCGGCGATGACCCTCGATCGCGCAGCGACCACGTCGGGGTTGACGAGACGGGCGAATCGCTCGGGCAAAACTAATCTATACGGCCCCCCGTCAGGAGCCTCAGCGTTCGTAACGACAGTTCGCGATTGATCTTTCATCGTGAAAAGGTCAGGCAGACAGATGATTTGCGAATCGCGTACAATCAGCCACGTTGGAGAACGTGTTGTCGTCTGCCGCTGTCGTCAACTGTCCCTATGTTCACCTTGCTCTCGAAGAATAAAAGGCACAATCTATTTGTTCTCGGGTCGGCCGCTAAAGTCGAGCAACAGGAAGACTATGTGCGAGTGAAAAATATATCACGACGTCTTTTGTTCGTTCTTCAAGCACATTGGCACCACCCACAGGACAGACCCCCGGCTCGGGGGCCTAAGCTGGTCGAATGTCCGCGCGTGACCATTACAGCGCCGCGTGGCTGCTCCTCTCACTCGGCCACCGTCTAGCAACGTGGGAATGTGGCGACGTGGTGACACGGAGATTAGGACACCCCGGTGCCCTGTGTTGGTGCCCGTTTGCGAGCAAATAAAGGTCCGGTCGTTGGGGCCAACTATTGAACCGCGGTAGAAGAACCGAGGGTGGGGTAGCGCACCTGTCGTCGTTCCGCGTGCGCCCTTCGTTTTCTGCGGGAGGCCACCACCGGCTGAACCGTCCGGTTCTCCTGCGCCCGGCTCTGCCGGCGAGGATGCCCACCGGGCGCTCGGCGCCCGGTGGGCAAACGAAAAAGGGGGCGGCCACGCCCGCGGGTGTGGCCGCCCCCTGGAGGAGCTGGAAGTCGGGTGGATCAGTTCAGCTGCTGCGCGCCTGCGGCCGCGGCGGCAACCGGTCGAGGAACGCCGACGCTATCGGGCCGATCGCGCCGTAGTTGAGGAGTTGGTGCGCCTCCATCACCAGGCTCCGCGGGAGGTCTCGGCGCGCGTAGGCCGCCGACATGATGAAGCTCATCTGGGGCAGGCTGCCCGGCACTCGGTTCAGCTCCCCGGAGCGCGACACCGCGAGCGCGTGGAACTCCCGCGTGCGCTGCTCCCACGCTTCCTTCGCCTTCTGCTTCTTCTCCGCCACGTACGCCAGGTATTCGTTGGGGTTCGCCGTGAAGAAGCGGTAGAGGCGCGTGCTCGCCTGGCCTGGGTGGTGGAGCGGTTGAAGCGCGGCGGGTGCGTCCTGCTCTCTGCGCTCCTTCGCGCGCCAGTTCACCTTGAAGTGGCTCGCCTGATCGGTGTACAGCTCGCGCGTTCTGCGCCCAATGGGCTCACCTGCCGCAGATCACGGTACGTGTGACGGGTGGACGGAAGACCACTAACATTCGCTGGCGCTGTGTTCAAGCTGAATAGTGATACGTATTCCGAATAGTTTCTTCCTAATGTAGATTGAAGCTGTCCTGCGGGAACGGTGGGAACGCCGTGGCGCGGAGGCAGCAATGAGAGTGGAGCCACACGATACGTTGGAGGAGTTGCAGGAGGCCGTGTATCGGACCTCGGACGCGGACGAGCGGGATCGTGTGCGGATGGTGGTGCACGCGAAAGAGGGTGAGACGGGCGTGACGATCGGGAAGCGTCTGGGCTACACGGATCGCGCAGTGCGCAACTGGATTCGTCGCTATAACCAAGGCGGCTTGGCGGGACTGAAGGACCTCGCCCGCAGCGGGCGGCCCCGCCATCTGGAGGCGGCGAAGGAGGAAGAGGTTCGTCGTCGCTTGGACACCGGCGCGCGAGCGGAGGATGGGGTGTGCGTGCTGCGCGGGCAGGACGTGCGCCGGATCTTGGAGGAGGAGTTCGGCGCGGCCTACAGCCTGAGCGGCACGTACGCGGTGCTGCACCGGCTGGGGTACAAGTTCCCTGGTGCCACGGCCGCAGCACCCCGAGGCGGATCCGGCGGCGCAGGAGGAGTTCGAAAAAAACGCTACGGGAGATGGTGCGCAGCACCGCGCGCACGCATCCCGACGCCGAGATCCAGATCTGGGTGCAGGATGAGGCGCGCTTCGGGCAGAAAGGCTCGCTGACGCGTGTCTGGGCGCGCACGGGCTCTTGGCCCCGCGCACCCAAGCAGACCCAGTACGAGTCGCTCTACCTCACCGGCGCGGTCTGCCCCGCCACGGGTGCCGCGGCTGCAATCCTCACCCCCACGCTCAACGCCCAGATCGTCAACCTCTTCTTCGAAGAGCTCGCGACCCAGATCCCCGATGGCGTCCATGTGATCCTCGTCTGGGATCAGGCCGGCTACCACACCGGCCACGAGCTCCGCGTTCCGAAGAACGTCTCGCTCCTGTCTCTCCCGCCCCGCTCGCCGGAGTTGAACCCCATGGAGAACCTCTGGCACTACATCCGCAGCCACCACTGGTCCAACCGCGTCTACGAGAACTACGCCGCGCTCCTCGATGCAGCCACCGTCGCCTGGCGCGCGGTCTGCCTCGTCCCGCCCAGATCGTCAGCGTGTGCAACTACCCCTATCTCCGTATAGGAACGAATTAAATGCGATTCGTATGACATCACTTCCATACCGTGCAGACAGACAAACTGAGACAAACTGAACGCTGTGATTGAGTTCGATCCTCGCGAGGACGATGCGAGAGCCGTTGTGATTATGCCTTTCTCCCGGAAGCCCTGTAACCACTTACAGTTCTGCGACCGGATAGTAGCGGGATCGCATAATGGCTGAATGGATACTTTTCCCAGGAGGTGTGCCCCTGGAACTCCTTCGCCGAGCCGACGGACGAGCCCGCCTTCCTCGCGCGCGAGGGGCTGGACGGCGCATCGCTGATCGAGTGGATGACGATGACGCAGGAGGAGTTCAGCCGCCGCTTCAAGGATTCGCCGATCAAACGCACCAGGCGCCGCGGCCTGCTGCGTAACGTCGCGGTTGCGCTGGGCAACTGGGGCGCGCCCGAGGCCGTCCCCGCGCTCGCGATCGCGCTGAACGACGAGGAGCCGCTGGTTCGCGGGCACGCGGCGTGGGCGCTCGGTGCGGTTGCTTCTGCCGCTGAGTGTCCGCCGGATGTTGCGGCATCCGCAGCGGGTGCGCTCGTGCTCCAGCTTGCCTCAGAGCCCGATCCGTGGGTGAGGGAAGAAATCAGGCTCGCGCTCGGAATGTGACGACCGAACGGTGACTGTCTGACCGGTGTCGGTCGCCAGCGCGATGAGCCGAAGCATCCCCTCGAGCTTGGCCTTCTTCACCCGGACGTCTTCCCTGGCGGCCTGCAGCGTTGCTTCCGCTCGGCATGCCGACAGAGAGGGCCCGCCGGGTCAGGGAAGCGGGCCGGGGAAACCGGGCGACCCTGCCACGGCGCCCCGGCTCGACTCTGCTGAGACAACCTTCGCCGGGTCGTGTACCGCTCAAAGGCTCGTCATACCGCCGCCGGGACCGGGGTCGGAGCGGCGGCAGGCTCCTCCTCGGGCGCGGCGGCGGACGCGTCGGGCTTGACGACCGGCGGGATCGAGTCCGCGGTGCGGAAGTGCGGGAGGAGCGCGGCACGCGCCGTCGCCAGCCACACGAACACGCCCACCGCACCCAGCAGCAGCCCGAGTCCGCGCGTGGGGCCGGTGCCCATCACCGTGCCGAGGCTGGCCGCCAGCGGCCCGCCGGGCACCAGCAGCGGCTTGAACACGCGGTCCGCCAGCACGCCCGCGCTCAGGTACGCGATCGGCTCCGTCGACCAGACCAGCACCTGGATCACCGCGTAGGTGCGGCCCTGTACCTCCTGCGGGATGCGCGGCATCCACAGCGCCATCAGGCTGCCGTTCATCACCGGCATCCCGAAGGTGATGCCGAAGATGGCCGCCGCCACCAGCGGCACCCACGGCCGCAGCCCCATCAGCACCAGGCACGCGCCCAGCAGCACGCCGTAGCCCAGGATCGCCGCCACCTTCCGCTTCGGGCCGCCCCAGAGCGTCATCGCCAGGCTCCCCGCCAGCATGCCGCCCCCCATCGCCGAGCCCACGATGCCCAGCGAGCGCGCGCCCGCGAAGCCCAGCACCAGCGGCGCGTGCAGCACCCACACGTATCCCAGCCCCAGGTTCACCAGGGCGAAGAACAGCAGGTGCGCCCGCAGCGCCGGCTGCGAGCCCACGTAGCGCCAGCCCTCCGCGGCGTCCTGGAGCACCCCCCGCTTCGCCCCTTCCGCCTCGGCGCGGCGCGGGACGGGCGGGAAGCGGACGGCGAAGAGGATGGCCACCGCCACCCCGAAGGTGGCGAAGTCGATCAGCATCACTCGCCCCAGCCCGATGGTGGTCACCAGCACGCCGCCCAGCGCCGGGGCCGCGATCCCCGCCACGCCGCGCGCGAAGTTCATCATCCCGCTGGCCCGCCCCAGGTGCTCCTGGGAGACGAGCTGTGCGGTGCTGGCCAGCCACGCCGGCCCCTGGAAGGCGCGGCAGGTGGAGGCGAAGGCGACGGCCAGCAGGATGTGCCAGAGCTCCAGCTGCCCCGCGAACAGCAGCACCGCCATGAACAGCGTGCTGAGCGCGGCGCCGGTGTCGGCCAGCACCATGGTGCGCCGGCGGTCCCAGCGGTCCGCCAGCGCGCCGGCCACCGGCGACGCCAGGATGCCGGGAACCACCGTGCACAGCAGGATCATGGCGAACGGCGTCGCGGACCCGGTCTTCTGGTAGATCCACACGCCCACGCCGAAGTCGGTGAGCGCCGTGCCGATCAGCGACACCAGCTGGCCGAACCACACGGCGGTGTAGGTGCGCATCCCGGGGGAGAGGAAGTGGGGGAGCTTCATCGGTCTCGTGGTGGTTGGGTTTCGGCCGGGGCGGACCGTCCGCCCCGGCGCTGGTCTGGACGGCGGTCAGGCCGGCTGCGGCTCGGCGGCCGGCTCCGGCTCGGGCACGGCGGCGGACGCGGCCTCGCCGCCCGGGTCCATGCCGCGGGCCACGAGCTGGGCCACCTCGGCCGCGGTGCGGATCTCCCAGATGGCGCGCAGCGGCACCTGCACGCCGAAGCGGTCGCGGATGCGCCCGGCCAGCTGCACGGCCAGCAGCGAGTCGCCGCCCAGGTGGAAGAAGTTGTGGTAGATGCCCAGCTTCTCCAGGCCGAACAGCTCCTGGAAGATCTCCACCACGCCCGCCTCGGTCTCGTTGCGCGGCGGCGTGTACTCGGGGGTGAAGTGGTGCGCGCCGTGCGGCACGAACTCGTGCGCGTCCAGCGTGCCGCTGTCGCGGCGGCCCAGCCAGTAGCGGCCGTGGTCCCACGGGTAGGTCGGCAGGCGCAGGCGCTGCCGGCGGACGCCGTCGTACACGCGCGGCCAGTCGGGCTCGATCCCCTCGTGCCAGAGGGCGGCGGCGGTGGTCCACAGCGTTTCCTCCTCTCCCGCCTCGTCCTTCAGGTGCGGCAGCGAGTGCAGCACCAGCATCCGCGCCTCGCGGGCGGGGTGCCGGCGGGCGAGGGTGGCCAGGCCGCGCCCGGGGCCCACCTCCAGCAGCACGCGGTCGGGCTCGTCCAGCAGCGTGCGCAGGTTGTCGTCCCAGCGCACGGCGCCGCGCAGGTGGTCTGCCCAGTAGCGTGGGCTGGTGGCCTGCGCGTCGCTGATCCACCCGCCCGTGAGGTTGCTGACGAAGGGGATCTCCGGCGCGCGCAGGGTGACCTCGCGCGCCACCGCCTCGAAGCGCGCGACGATCGGCTCCATCATCCGCGAGTGGAAGGCGTGCGAGGTGTGCAGCCGCTGGTGGTGGACGCCGCGCGCCTCCAGCTCCGCCGCGAACGCCTCCACCGCCTCGCCCGTCCCGCCGACGACGGTGAGCGCCGGGCCGTTGAGGGTGCAGACGTCCAGCTCCGCGGGGAGGACCGCCCGCACCTCGTTCTCCGCGAGCGAGACGGAGAGCATGGCCCCCGCGGGCATCTCCTGCATCAGCGCGCCGCGCGCGGCCACCAGGCGCAGCGCGTCGTCCAGCGACATCACCCCCGCAACGCAGGCGGCCGCGTACTCGCCGATGCTGTGGCCCGCGAAGCCCTCCGGCTCCACCCCCCAGTGCATCCACAGCCTGGCCAGCGCGTACTCCACCGCGAAGAGCGCGGGCTGGGCCAGCGCCGTCTGCCGCAGCCGCGCCGAGGCTTCCTCCTCCTCCCCGGCCGGGGGGTGGAGGAGGCTGCGGAGGTCGAGCCCCAGGTGGGGGCGCAGCAGCTCGCAGCAGCGGTCCAGCGCCTCGCGGAAGACCGGCTCGTGCCGGTAGATCTCGCGCGTCATCCCCGCAAACTGCGCCCCCTGGCCCGGGAAGAGGAAGATGACGGGCGTCATGCGGTACGGGTCCACCTCCGTCCGCACCCGGGCGGGGTCGAGCGAGCGCAGCAGCCGCGCCGCCTCGGCGGGGGTGCGGCAGAGGACGCTGCGGCGGTGCTTCTGCGCGCGGCGGCCCACCTGGAGCGTGTAGGCGACGTCCGCCAGGCCGGCGTCCGGGTGCGCCTCCAGCCAGCGCGCCAGCTTCTCCGTCGCGCGCTCCAGGGCGCCCTGGGTGCGGGCGGAGAGGACGAGCAGGCTCCAGGGGCGGCCCGGGGCGGAGGGCTCGCGGGGCGGCGCCTCCTGCAGCACCGCGTGCGCGTTGGTCCCGCCGATGCCGAAGGAGCTGACGCCCGCGCGCCGCGGCCCGCCGTCCGGCACCGTCCACTCCAGCAGCCGGTCCGCCACGAAGAAGGGGCTCCCCTCGATCCCCAGCCGCGGGTTCGGCCGGCGGAAGTGCAGGGTGGGCGGGATCTGCCCGTGCCGCAGCGCCTGCACGGTCTTGATGAAGCCGGTGATTCCCGCCGCGGCGTCCAGGTGCCCCACGCTGGTCTTCACCGCGCCGACGGCGCACCAGGGCCGGCCGTCTTCCGCCGCGCCGAACGCTTCCTTGAGCGCGGTGAGCTCGATGGGGTCGCCCAGCGGGGTGCCGGTGCCGTGCGCCTCCACGTAGGTGATGGTGTCGGGGGTGACGCCCGCCACCGCCTGCGCCTCGGTGATGACCTCGGCCTGGCCGTTGACGCCGGGCGCCAGGTAGCTGGCCTTGAACTCGCCGTCGTTGTTCACGGCGGTGGCCAGGACCACCGCCAGGACGTTGTCGCCGTCCTCCCGGGCGCGGTCCAGCCGCTTGAGGACGACGACCCCGACGCCCTCGCCCTCCACCGTCCCCCGCGCGTCGGCGTCGAAGGCGCGGCAGTGGCCGTCGGGAGAGACGATGTGCCCCTCGTCGTAGAGGTAGCCGCGGCGGCTGGGGACGCCGATGGAGACGCCGCCCGCCAGCGCCATGTCGCACTCGCCGTTCAGCAGCGCCTGCGTGGCCACGTGCACCGCCACCAGCGAGGTGCTGCACGCGCTCTGGACGTTCATGCTGGGCCCGCGCAGCCGCATGCGGTACGACACGTGGGTGGTCAGGAAGTCGTTCTCCGTGACCGTGCTCAGCTGCCAGCGGTTGACGCCCTCGAAGAGCGAGGGGTCGCGGACGTAGTGGTGCATGAAGTACGACGGCGAGGTGGCGCCCGCGTACACGCCCACGGAGCCCTCGTACTCCGCCGTGTCGTAGCCGGCGGACTCCATCGCCTCCCAGCACGCCTCCAGGAAGAAGCGGAGCTGCGGCTCCATCAGCTCCGCGTCGCGCGCGCGGTAGTTGAAGAACGAGGCATCGAAGCGGTCGGTGCCCTCCACGCAGCCGCGGGCGCGGACGTAGTTGGGGCGGGCGAGCACCTCCTCGCTCACCCCCTCCGCGCGCAGCTCGTCCACGGTGAAGTGGGTGATCCCCTCCACGCCGTCCCGCAGGCTGCGCCAGAAGGCGTCCACGTCGGACGAGCCGGGAAAGCGTCCCGCCATGCCGATGACGGCGACGGCGGTGGGCGGGAACTCCGGTGGATTTGGACTGCTCATCTGCACGACCCGGGAACAGGGACCAGGGAACAGGGAATCGCCGGCGGGTTCATCGGCGACCACGGTGCGTGCCCATGGAGGCGCGGCGCAGGCCGGCGCGGCCGGTGCCGCGCTGCTGCGCCACGGTGACGGCGGAGGCCGCGTCCGGGTTCTCCGTCACGAAGGCGGCCTGCGTGGACACGGTGGTGTGGCGGAACAGGTCCACCAGCGTCACCTCGCGCGCAAAGCGTTCGCGGATGCGGGCGTGCAGCCGCGCCACCAGCAGCGAATGCCCGCCGAGCTCGAAGAAGTTGTCCTCGACCCCCACCCGCTCCACCCCCAGCACCTCCGCCCAGAACCCGGCGATGGCCTTCTGCGCGGGGGTCGTCGGGGGAACGTAGTCGCGCTCGGGGGCGCGCCCGGGCGCGGGGAGGGCGCGGCGGTCCACCTTGCCGCTGCCGGTGAGCGGGAGCCGGTCCAGCGTCACGAAGGCGCCGGGGATCATGGAGTCCGGCAGGGTGGCGCCCAGGTGGGCGCGCAGCTCCGCGGCGGAGGGCGCGGCGGCGCCTTCCGCGGCCACGACGTAGGCGACCAGCCGCGCGTCGCGCGCCACCACCACCGCCCCACGCAGGGCGGGATGGGCCAGCAGCGCCGTCTCGACCTCCCCCGGCTCGATGCGGAAGCCGCGCACCTTCACCTGGTGGTCGATCCGGCCCGCGTACTCGATGGCGCCGTCCGGCCGCAGGCGCGCCCGGTCGCCGGTGCGGTACAGGCGCGCACCGGGCTCGGGCGAGAACGGGTCGGGGACGAACCGCTCCGCCGTCATCCCCGGCCGCCGCAGGTAGCCGCGCCCCACCTGCACTCCGCCGATGTACAGCTCGCCGGTGACGGCGGGCGGCACCGGATGCAGGGCCCCGTCGAGCACGTGCAGCCGCGTGTTCGCCACCGCCCGGCCGATCGGCACGGGGCGCGAGGGGTCGTCGCCGCGGCAGGGCCAGAAGGAGACGTCGATGGCCGCCTCCGTGGGCCCGTACAGGTTGTGCACCCCGGCGGACGCGGGAAGCCGCGCCAGGCATCGCTCTGCCAGCTCGCGCGGGAGCGCCTCGCCGCTGCTGAAGACGCGGCGTAGCGCCGCCAGCCGCTCCAGCCCCGGCTGCTCCAGGAACACGGCCAGCATCGAGGGGACGAAGTGCACCCAGGTGACCGCCTGCGCCTCCATCACCGCTCGCAGGTACCCGGGGTCGCGGTGCCCCTCCGGCCGGGCCACCACCAGCCGCGCGCCCACGATCAGGGGGAGGAAGAGCTCCTGCACGGAGACGTCGAAGGAGAACGGCGTCTTCTGCAGGAACACGTCGTCCGCCCCGATCCCGTACTCGCGCCGCATCCAGTGCAGCCGGTTCACCACCCCGCGGTGCGCGTTCATGGCGCCCTTGGGGCGGCCGGTGCTGCCGGAGGTGTAGATGACGTACATCAGTCCGTCGAGATCCACCTCCCCGTCCAGGTCTTCCGGGGATTCACCGTCCAGCGGCGTGTCGATCCACAGCACCGGCGCGTCGCCGCCCGCCGCCTGCGCCAGCTCCGGCGAGGAGACGACCAGCGACACGCCGGCGTCCCGGCGCAGGTACGCCAGCCGCCCGGGGGGATCGGCGGGGTCCAGCGGGACGTACGCGCCCCCGGCCTTGACCACGGCCAGCAGGGCGGTCACCAGCTCCGCGGAGCGGTGCAGGCACACCCCCACCCGCCGCTCCGGCCCCACGCCCAGCGCGCGCAGCCGCCGGGCGAGCCGGTTGGCGCGCGCGTTCAGCTCCGCGTAGGAGAGCACGCTCTCGCCGGAGACGACGGCGACGGCGTCCGGCGTGCGGGCGGCCTGCGCCTCGAAGAGGCGGTGCGCGGGGAGCGCCGGCACCTTCAGCGGCGGGCCGGCGGCCTCCGCCAGCAGGCGGGCCCGCTCGCCGTCCGACAGCAGCGGCAGGCGCGAGAGGCGGGTGTCGGGATCCGCCGCGGCGGCGCCCAGCAGGGTGAGCAGGTGGCCCGCCACCCGCTCCATCGTCGCCGCGTCCCAGAGGTCGGTGGGGTACCGGAGCACGGCGTCCAGCCCCCGCTCGTCCTCCTCCATGTACAGCATCAGGTACCCTTCGCCCGCGCCCAGCTCCGCGCCCACGGGCTCCGCGTGCAGGCCGGGGAGCTCCGGGCCGGCGCCGGACGCGTTCTGCAGCGCGATCATCGCCTGGAAGACGGGCGGGTGGCTCAGGCTGCGCTCCACTTTCAGCGCGTCCACCAGCTGGTCGAGGGGCACCTCCGGGTGCGCGAACGCCTCCACCGTGGTCTGGCGGACGCGGCCCAGCAGCGCGCGGAAGGACGGGTCGCCGGAGAGATCCATCCGCAGCGCCAGCGTCTGCACGAAGAAGCCGATCAGCGGCTCCGTCTGTGGATGGGTGCGCCCGGCCACCGTCGTGCCGACCACCAGGTCGTCCTCGCCGCTCCAGCGGTGCAGCAGCGCGGCCCAGGCGGCGGCCACGGCCATGAAGGGCGTGGCGCCCTGCGCGCGGGCCAGCGCGGAGAGCCGCGCGTGCACCGCGCCGGGGATGCGGAAGCGGTGCGAGGCCGCGCCCGTCCCCTGCACCGGCGGGCGCGGGCGGTCGGTGGGGAGGTCCAGCAGCACCGGCGCGCCCGCCAGCCGGGCGCGCCAGTACGCCACCTGCCGGGTGTGCTCCTCACCCGCCAGCCGCGCGCGCTCCCACGCCGCGTAGTCCGCGTACTGGATGGCGAGCGGCGGCAGCGGCGAGGGCTCGCCGCGGGTGAAGGCGCCGTACAGCGCCGCCAGCTCGCGGTAGAGCACCCCCGTGCTCCACCCGTCGCTGACGATGTGGTGCAGGGTGACCGCCAGCACGTGGTCGTCCGCCGCGACGCGCAGCAGCCGCGCGCGCACCCCGGGCTGCGTCGCCAGGTCGAACGGGGCGCCGGCCTCCTTCTCCGCCCAGGCGCGCAGCGCCGCCTCGCGCGCGTCCGCGGCAAGGGGCGGCAGGTCGTCGATGGACAGGACGCGCCCGGGGGGCGGCAGCACCTGCTGCACCGGCGCGGCGCCGCGGAGGACGAAGAGGGTGCGCAGCGCCTCGTGCCGCCGGACGATCTCCGCCAGCGCGCGCTCCAGCGCGGAGACGTCGAGCGGGCCATGCAGCCGCAGGAGGAGCGGGATGTTGAACGCGGCGCTCCCGGGCTCCATCTGGTGCAGGAACCAGAGCCGCTGCTGCGCGCCCGAGAGCAGCGCCGGC
>Ga0207694_10000163_pt1 | contig 68244 bp, 57 predicted proteins | sample KBSC34metaG_FD_184353 | JGI IMG/M metagenome (GOLD analysis project Ga0207694, IMG submission 184353) | Corn rhizosphere microbial communities from Kellogg Biological Station, Michigan, USA - KBS C3-4 metaG (SPAdes) (version 2) | ecosystem: Host-associated > Plants > Roots > Rhizosphere > Soil... | reverse complement strand
GGATGGGCCAGAGTTCGATGCCTCACAGGTGAACTTCGAAGTCTTGATGCAGCGCAATGCGATATATCGCGACAAAGAATGCGAATCGCTGCAGCAGTTCGAGCAACACAAGCAGGAAGAACTCGGGCAGCTGCGAGCCGAGTTGGCCGCGAAGGAGACAGAGCTGCAGCATCTGCGGACTGAAATTGATGATCTGGGCACGACAAGCGAGGCACGCCATGTCTGAGAAGAACACCCTGCCTCTGAAGCAGCGCATGGCCATTGCGCGCGTACGTATGCCTGAGATCGACTCCACGGCGCGCAGCCGGAACTTCGAAGAAGTAAACAGCGGACTGCCGCCGGCCGAGGCGATGGTTGAGGCAACAAGATGCATTGAGTGCGCGAAGCCTGGCTGCGTCGAACAATGCCCTGTCGGCGTGAAGGTGAAAGAAGTAGTTGCGCTTATCTATGCGGGTGATTACCTGGGAGCAGCCGCCAAGCTCCGCGAAGACAATGCGCTGCCCGCGATTACCGGCCGTGTATGCCCACAGGAGCACCAGTGCGAAGGCGGATGCGTCATGGGCCGCAAAGGCGCACCGCTGGCAATCGGACATCTCGAAAGGTTTGTCGCCGATTATGAACGTCAAAGCGGAAGGCTTGGTCTGCCGCATATTGCACCGCAGACGGGAAAATCCGTAGCGATTGTTGGCAGTGGTCCGGCCGGATTGTCAGCAGCGGGAGACCTGGTGCAAAAGGGCCATCGCGTGCACGTGTTCGAGGCCCTTCACGAGTTGGGCGGCGTTCTTGTTTACGGCATTCCGGAATTTCGCCTGCCAAAGTCGATTGTTCGCGAAGAGATCGGGAACCTGCGAAGAATGGGCGTGGAATTCGAAACCAATGTCGTGGTCGGGAAAAGCGTAACCATCGATGAGTTGATGAAGGATGAAGATTACGACGCGGTATTCGTTGCGACGGGCGCCGGGCTGCCGCGTTTCCTGGGAATCCCGGGAGAGCATCTCAACGGGGTTTACTCCGCAAATGAATTTCTGACGCGCGTAAACCTGATGCGTGCCTACCGTGCGGCGGAGTATGACGAGCCGATTTATGATTGCCGTGGCCGCGATGTGATGGTGGTGGGCGGCGGCAACACCGCAATGGACGCAGTTCGTACGGCACGGCGCCTGGGCGCACAGACGGCGACGCTCGTATATCGCAGATCTGAAGCGGAAATGCCCGCCCGGGCCGAAGAGGTAAAGCACGCGCGGGAAGAAGGGATCGAGTTCAGGATGCTCACCGATCCGGTGGCTTTTCTCGGCGACCAGAGAGGATGGCTCACCGGCGCACGCTGCATGCGAATGGAACTTGGCACGCCGGACACCAGCGGACGCCGCACTCCGATGCCGGTCAAAGGATCGGAGTTCGTTCTGCCGGTCGATGTCGCGATCATTGGTGTGGGTACGACCGCCAATCCACTGATCCAGAGCACCACGCCCGACCTCGTGACGAACGCGCGAAATTACATTCTGGCCAATGCGGAAACGATGCGGACTTCGAAACCCGGCGTTTTTGCCGGCGGCGATATCGTCACCGGTGCCGCAACCGTCATTTTGGCGATGGGTGCGGGACGAAAAGCAGCAGCCTCAATCCACGACTTCTTGACGAACGGCGAATGGTGAAACGAGTGAGTTGTAACCAGTGAGTAGCCGACCGAATTTCGATTCTCACCGACTTTGAGTGCGCTTCAACTTGATTGGTCGTTCGATTTTGCGTTATTCGCAGCTCCCTGCCTTAAATAAATCGGCGGCAGAAGGATCGCCCTCTGCCGCCACCGGTATTAACTAAAACCGCATTTGCTCTCTGCTTACACTTCCCTTGACGGAGTTTTCCGTTCACTGGTTTACAGCGAATGAAGAATTTTCTTCTGGCGGTCCGTCAAGCATGCCTTGCGGTCCGGGAGGAGGCGGTGGTGGACCCTTGTCGTCGCCGGGACTGCCGCCAGGCCCGCGACCGTCACGGTGCCATTCGCGACGCATCCCATCATGGCTTTGACGGAAATCCTGCACTTGCTTCCACTGTTCAGGACTCAGCTTCGCACGTAGAGCAAAAAGGAAACGGGCATTCGCCTTTTCGAGCTCGGCACGGGCCTGCGCCACCTTGTCGATCTGGGACATCACGGTGGACTCGTTGGGCTGATCTGCCTTCACGAGGGGCTCCATCTCGATCTCGGCCTTTTCCAGATTCCCGCGCAAGTCGACGAGTTTCTCGCGATGCTTCTGGAAGATGTCGTCCATGGCTTTGCGCTGTTCGTCCGTGAGCTTGAGCCGCTCGATGATCTTCGGGTTATTCCACCAGCGCCCAAATTCATTGTGTGAGCGCATGGCTCGCTCCATGGGCGGTCGATGCATGCCGAATCCCGGACCGCCGGGACCACCCGGCCCCTGTGCACCAGCAGCTGCCGCGGCAAAAGTAACCGCAAGCGCCATTCCCAACCTTGCCAATCTCACTTTCATCCTCTTTCTCCTCTGCTGAATTTCCTCGAATCAGCAAATGCTTCAGTTCCCGGATACCTGGTTCTCATTCATCAACGATGCCAGCGGCTCGAGCGCACTTGGAACCTCTCGCGCTATGTCGCTATCCACCCTGGCCATTAACTCTGCTTCTTCCTTCGCCCTCTGGGCAGCCAAATCTCGCTGCTGCTCGGCGAGACGCGCTGCTTCAGCCGTAGCGATTCCCTGCTGCCGGTGATTCTCATAGACCCCACCTGAAACGGTGCCGACAAAAACCGCGCAGCCCAGCGCCCATTTGGTTATGCGTCCCCAATTGGTACGGGTGGGCACGGTGACCTCACGCGGGCGGCTCATCACGGTGTCACTCCACGCGTCCACGCTGGATTTGAAATTGCCGATGGCTTCGCGCAACTCGGGTTCCAACTCAAGCCCGTCATCCCCTCGACTAAGCTTCGGATTTTCATCCGTGCGATTCATCTGTTCTCTCCCAACGCTTTCCGGACTCTGGCCAGTGCGCGCGACAGGTGCGCCTTCACTGTGCCTTCCCCCATCCCGGTCACTTCTGCAATTTCCTTCAAATCCAGTTCCTCAACATAGCGGAGGAGAAATACAGTTCGCTGCCGGTCGCTCAAATTTTCTACTGCGCGCCAGACGTGTGCTACCTTCTCCTTCGCAAGCATGCGCTGCTCCGCAGTGCGCTCCCCACTTGGCAGCCACTCGCTCGCTTCATCCAGATCGACGGCATTGGTTCGCGTTTGCCGCCAGAACTGCAACCGGCGATTGCGCCAATTGTCCTTCTGCAGGTTGATCGCAATCCGCATCAACCATGTCAGGACGCTCGATTCGCCCCGGAAACTCGACCAGTTACGGTGAGCTTTCAGAAAACAATCCTGCGTCAGCGTCTCGGCCAAATCTACATCGCGGGTTGAAGCGAGCAAAAAGCGAAAAATCTGCTCACGATGGCTGGCTACAACGCTGTCGAACTCCTGCGTGGCAATGGGTTCTGCCGCTGCGTTGATCATTGGCTCCAGTGTTGTGCAGGCCGCCATCACTCTGGTAGACGCCTGTACGAGGTTCGGGATTACAGGGCTGCAACATTTCTGCGCCTGAGGGACCTATGGGTAGAGACGCAACTTGGCTGGAGTTTGTCGCGGTTGCGGGTTAGAAAGAGGTTACGCGCTCCGACGCGACAGAAAACGGAGCTCCCATGAGGTGGTGGGTTGGCCGGTCTGTTCGGCGATAGGGCGCAGCGTCACACGTCCGGGCTGGTCTGGGTATTCCGCCTGAGCGTAGCCGATCTCGGTTGCGGCGATGGGAACCGAGAAGCTTTTAAGGACATCAGCACCGCGAGCGGGGGACGGTGTTCCGGACAGCCGGTTTTCAGTCGTCAGTTCATTGAAGTATGAGGGATTGTCTGATGCCGAGGCACCAAGTAGCCAGGGGCCGTACCAGAAAGTCTGGCGGTCATTGCCGCTTGGTTCCACCCGAAGTTTCATCTCGTATTGCACCTCGACGAGTTCACCGGGAGTCCAGATCTTTTCGGCATTCACATAGAGCGGATCGCTCGATGAGATGGGAGCAGATCCCGGAAGCCGCATCTGTACAGAGTGAGCCCAAGCCGGCTTCCTGACTGCGAGCCGGGCTTTCTCCTTGCTCGCTCGGGTAATTCGGATCCGAACTGTGCCTTTGCGCGAAAGATCAGCTTCGGCGGTTGCCGACAGCAAAGCAGATTCAATCTTTCCATCTGCAGGAATCTCGTAGGAGAGTCCCGAGCTGGTGCCGCGGAACGCACTCTCCTGAATATCTGGAAAACAACGTAGTCCATGCAGAGTGCAGCACCACCACGCGCGCGCGGCTCCCGCAGCAGGCAGACCTGTCTCGGTGTAGACGCGATGGCCAAAGTCACCCGTTGCAAACTGGTTGAATGCCAGTTCATTGAAGATGGCGCGCTCAGCGGAAGCCAAATATCTCGGTTCGTCGGTCGCCTTCCACAGTTGCAGGTTGAGGCGCACCCAATCGGCCTCGCCACACCCCTCCGTGCGGTGATTGTTAGGACTCCAACCTTCCGGCACTCCACCGGTGAGCAACAGATCGCGGGATGAGGTGATGTCCTGCCACGCCGTCTCGCACTGATCCAGCAATTTCCGATCGTGTGTCACCGCGTGAAGATCCATCACACCGCGCAGGCTTGTCAGGTATCCGTGTGCGTGATCGCCGGGACGCCGTTCGATGACTGCCGCTATGGATTCGGCCACCTGGCGGTATCGCTCATCTTTGGTGACGCTGTAAAGCAGGGCTAGTCCTTCGGTCTGCTGCGTCCAGCAGATGTAGCTGGAGGCGAAGTGCTGCGCGCCGAACGCCTCACGGATCTGCTTCGAGAGCATCAGCGGGCTAACCCGCACCAGGAAATCGCCAATACGTTTGCTCGCGGCAAGTACTGGCTGGGACGGCTTATTGCGGTAGTACTCCAGGAGTCCTACCAGGAGACGGCCGTTGCCCCAAAGCAGAGCCATGTCGGCATCCTTTGGGTCGTCGAAATGGAAGGTGCTGCCAAAGTATCCCTCGGGCTTCTGCAAAGCGATGACGTTGTTCACCAGCGCTTCGAGCCGCGGAACCTCGATGCCATACACCACGGCAGCGGTCGCCAGTGCCCCGATGTACCTGCCTGAGAGGTCGCCGCTGTATTCAGTGAATCGGCGTTCGGCGGTGGGCTTCACATCGGCTAACAGGAACTCGTGGGAGTATTTGGGTGAATCGCCCTCGAGTACCCGGTGCAGAGTGAGTTTGAACCTCTCGTCGAGGTGGCTGTCGGGTCCCTGGTCACGGGTGGACAGCGTTGACTCCGCCGGGAATGTCCCTTTGCTGCCCAGGAGCAGAGGCGCAGTTACTGCTGCTTTCACAAAATTTCGCCGGTCCACTGTTTTGATTTCCTTCTGCATGTCTGGTTGGTGCCGGACCCCATTCTCAGCTTCAGGCGGTCGAGCGTCAAACGTGGCGTCACAACCTGATAGACTCGCCTCGTAAACGCTTTCCGGGAGATTTGAAATGCTGCTCGAGTCACTCCGAAAACAGGTTCTGGCTGCCAACCAGGAGATCGCCCGACGCGGACTGGCACCTCACACCTTTGGCAATGCGAGCGGAGTGGATCGCTCCGGAGATAAAGCGCTGGTGGTGATCAAACCCAGCGGTGTGGACTACGCTACGTTAAAACCTGAAGACCTCGTCATTACCGACCTAGACGGGAAGATTGTTGAGGGGCGGCTACGGCCGTCGAGCGATCTCGACACCCACACGCTGCTCTACCGTGAGTTTCCGCAGATTGGTGGAGTCGTTCATACCCATTCGGAGTTTGCGACCTCCTGGGCCCAGGCGTGCCGAGCGATTCCCTGCTTCGGGACCACCCATGCGGATTATTTCCATGGGGCGGTTCCGGTGACCGAGCCCCTGACGGCCGAGGAGGTCTCGTCCGGATACGTTCGAAACACCGGAGCAGTGATTGTACGGAAGTTCCGGGCTGACGGCCTGGACCCTGTGGCGGTCCCCGGAGTTCTGGTCGCTGGGCATGCTCCCTTCGCCTGGGGTAAGGACGCGGCCGACGCCGTGGAGCATGCGGATGTTCTCGAATACATCGCCCGGCTGGCGTTCAGAACAGTGACGCTGAACGGGTCAGCGTGCGCCATCCCAACCCACGTCAGCGAGCACCACTACCAGCGGAAACATGGTCCGAAGGCGACGTACGGACAGGGCTAAAAACGGTCTCGCTTTCCACGGGAGTTGACGGAAATCCATCTTGATTTAACCGCAAGTGTCGAACCTGGAGTGCGATACTGAATCCGGTAGGGGCCTACCTTCGCGCGTATCGCCCCTACTGTTTTCTGCATTTCGAATCGAATCCCGCCCTACCGGTTGACTTTTCCAAAGGGTTGTTCGTCTCTATGTTACGGATTTGTCTTGGTTTGCGGAGATGGTACCAATGACTTCGATTGGGGAAGCTCATGGCAATTGACGTGCTTTCACCCCTATGAAGCGAGACTCCCGGCGAATGGAAACGAGCCTCTTCAACAGATTGCAGGCGACGCTGCTGGCCTTGGCGACGGCCGGACTGGTTCTGCTTGCTGTGTTGAATTTCAGACAGGAGAGCCGCTTCCAACAGCCCGTCGACGGCGTTTGGTGGGTGGAGGCTCATGGGGGTCTTTCAGCCACAAAGGTGATCCCCAACAGTCCTGGAGAGCTCGCAGGGATTAAAAAGGGCGACCTGCTGACCGCAGTGAACGACATGCCAATAGCGCGCGTGCCTGATTATGAGCGCGCATTGTTTCGAACTGGAGTCTATGTAAAGGCCAACTATTCGATTATTCGGTCTGGAATACCACTGGATTCGGCAGTGGTTGTTATCCCCGAGCCTCCAGACCGCAGCAGCTATCTGGGGCTCAGATTGATCGGCCTGATCTACCTGGGTATCGGGCTTTATGTTCTGTTTCGGAGGTGGACGGCGCCGCGGGCGACACACTTCTTCCTTTTCTGCCTGGTTTCTTTTGCGCTGAATGCCCTGAAGTACACGGGCGAGTTGAATTTCGTCGACAAGACTGTCTTTTGGGCCAATATCGTTGCGGGAGCGTTGCAGCCGGCCCTTTTCCTGCATTTTGCGATCAGTTTCCCTGAAGAGCGGCTGAAGGGAGCCGGCCGTCGCTGGCTGCTTCCTTTTATCTACGGTCCGGGTATTGCTCTGGTCGGTCTCTGGATCACGGCGATTACGCGCTGGCAGGCGACGGGCATCCTGCAGCACCGCCTGAACCAGGTCAACTACGCTTACATCGCCGCGTTTTATGTGCTGGCGGCAGGTCTCTTCGTGAACAGCTATAGCCGCGCCAGCACGCCACTTCTTCGTCAGCAGTTGAAGTGGCTGATGCGGGGCACGCTAGTTGCGGTTCTGCCGTTTACGCTTCTCTACGCCATTCCCTTCGTTCTGGACTTCCGCGTCTGGTCGATCTTCACCAAGCTGGCTGCGTTGTCTTTGGTGTTCCTGCCGTTGACGTTCTGCTGGGCCATCATTCGTTACCGGCTGATGGACACGGACCTGATCTTCAAGCGCGGCGTTGCGTACACGCTGGCAACGGGCCTGATTCTGGGGGCCTATTTCGGGGTGATCGCGCTGATCGCGGAGATCGTTCATAAGACATCCGGTGAAGCTATTCGGGAATGGGCGCTGATTGCAGCGATCCTTGGAACGGCAGCTGTATTCGATCCTCTCAAGCGGCGCATTCAGAGCTGGGTGGACAAGGCGTTTGATCGTCAGAAGTATGACTATCGCAAAGCATTGATCGAGTTCGGGCGGGGCCTGAGCTCGGAGACCGATCTCGATGCCCTTCTCGATTCGATTGTCGAGCGGTTGCCGAGGACACTGCTGGTTTCGCGTGTGGCGGTCTTTGTCGCTCAGCCGACGGGCGGACTAAGACTGGCAGCGTCGCACGGTCTGCTCTCGGCAGCGACGGAACGCAAACTCGCCCTGGGTTTCCTTGACTTCGATCGTGCAGCGCTGGACCACTCGCATATCTTTCTTGAGAATGCGCAACAGGCGCTGCATCTACCACCCGATCAACAGCTGACCGCGGCACTGTTGGACCTGAACTATTACCTGCCCTGCCGCGTGCAGGACGGAGCAACGGCTCGCACAATCGCGGTAATCGGGCTCGGGCGAACAATCGGTGGAGACTTTCTGTCGAGCGAAGATGTGGAGCTGCTGGAATCGCTGGCCAGCTACATCGGGATTGCATTGCAGAACGCGAGCCTGTATTCGCGGCTGCAGGACAAGATCTCAGAGTTCGAACGCCTGAAGGAATTTAACGAGAACATCGTCGAATCCATCAACGTAGGTATCCTGGCACTCGATCTTGAAGGTCGCGTCGAGAGCTGGAACGCCCAGATGGAAGCGATGTACGCAGTTAGCCGCGCCGAGGCGATCGGGCAAAAGCTGAGCTCCGTCTTTCCAGACGAATTCGTTTCCGCGATCGAAGGATTCAGGAACGAGCCAGGCATTCACAATCTCTACAAATTTCCGCTCACAACCAAAGCCGGAGAGCAGCGCACTGTCAATGCCGCGATCGCGCCTCTGATGTCACGTGATTTCGTGGTGGTTGGCCGCATCATCCTCGTGGACGACATCACAGAGCGCGTCTCGTTGGAGACGCAGCTTGCCCAGGCGGACAAGCTCAGCTCGATCGGGCTTCTTGCCGCCGGTGTGGCACACGAGATCAATACACCGCTGGCAGTGATCTCCTCGTATTCGCAGTTGCTGCAGAAGCAGATGCGTACTGATCCGCGGCTGGGACCGGTGCTCGAGAAGATTACGCAGCAGAGCTTCCGCGCTTCGGAAATTGCGAACGGGTTGCTGAACTTCTCCCGCACCTCCACCACCGAGTTCCGGGAGACGAATCTGAATCAGGTTATTCGCGACACCCTCTCCCTCCTTGAGCATCAGTTCAAGACGGCGCAAGTGGTCGTGGATACCGAACTGGCTGACGATTTACCCGTCATTCATGGGAACCCCGGCAAGCTGCAACAGGTATTTCTTAACCTTTTGCTGAATGCCAAGGAATCTATGCCCGGCGGCGGTCGACTGCGCGTATCCACTCTTGCAAACGGACACGTCGAGGCCGTCGTTTCAGATTCTGGATCCGGCATCGCCCCCGAACATCTAAAGCGCATCTATGATCCGTTCTTCACGACGAAGACTACGCCTCGCCCCGGCGAAAGGCGTGGCACAGGTCTTGGACTTTCTGTTTCCTACGGGATTATTCAGGAGCATGCAGGCAAGATTCATGTCGAAAGCGCCGTCGGCGCCGGCACAACCTTCCACCTTGAATTCCCGCTATTAAGGAAGTCGGTACATGTCTGACGTTGATCAGTCTTTGAATCTGTCTGGCGCAGGTTCTGTTTTCTCCACCATTTCTGCAAGTGGAAGCATCCTCGTAATTGACGACGAAGCGGGCATTCGAGAATCGCTTGAGGTGCTCCTTTCCCTCGAGGGTTATTCGGTAAAAACGGCCGATGATGGGGAGCAAGGCCTCCGCACGCTCGAAATGGAAAACTTCGATCTGGTCCTGCTCGATCTCGCTCTACCCGGACAAAGCGGGCTCGACCTCCTTCCGCAGATCAAGGAACGGCAGCCCGAAACGCCGGTCATCATGATCACGGCTTACGGCACCGTCGAGAACGTAGTTGAGGCAATACGCGCGGGCGCCGACAACTTCGTCCAGAAGCCGTGGGACAACGAGAAGCTCCTGGCGGATATCCGTTCTGCGGTAGCGCGCTATAAGGCAGAAGAAGAAAACCTGCAGCTGAAGCGCACCCTGAAGCAGCGGTATAACTTCGCTAATATCGTCGGCAAAAGCGAAATCATGCGGCGCGTCTTCGACCTCGTGGCGCAGGTAGCGCCAAGCCGGTCCACCGTTCTGGTCCAAGGGGAAAGCGGTACAGGCAAAGAACTCATCGCCAAAGCGATTCACGCCAACTCGCCCCGCCGCGACAACGCCTTTGTGCCTATCAATACCGGTGCTATGCCAACCGAACTTCTAGAGTCCACGCTCTTCGGACACGTGAAGGGCGCCTTCACATCCGCTGTCGCTTCGAAGAAGGGTCTTTTCGAGGTTGCGAATGGCGGAACGCTTTTCCTGGATGAAATCGCAACCATGGGGATGGATACGCAGGCGAAGATTCTCCGCGTTCTGCAGGATCGGCGTTTCATGCATCTTGGGGGAATCCAGGAGATCCAGGTTGACGTCCGCATTATCGCGGCGACCAACATCGACCTTCGCCAAGCAGTGCGAGATGGGCGATTCCGGGAAGATCTGTTCTACCGGCTGAATGTGATCACGATCGATCTACCGCCGCTGCGCTCGCGACGTGAAGACATTCCGCTGCTGGTGAATCATTTCCTGGAGTTCTATGCGAACGAAAATGATCTTGCACCAAGGCGGCTCTCCGCCGATGCTCTACGGGCGCTGATCGACTATGAGTGGCCGGGGAATGTGCGGGAGCTTGAGAACTGCATCGAGCGTGGCGTGGTTCTATCGTCGGGACCGGTGATTGGGTCGGAACTTCTTCCAGGACATATCACAGGGCGAAGCTTCCAAGATGCGCTACTCGAACACAACCCGAACGCGTCGCTGTTCGACATCCTCGAAGACATCGAACGGAGGATCATCATCGAGAAGCTGGAACGATGCAACTGGAATCAGACCGATGCTGCTGAACAATTCCATATTCCGTTATCGACGCTGAATCAGAAAATCAAGCGCCTGAATATTGAAATTCGCAAGCGGAACCGGGAGTAGGATCGCGTTTCATTTCTGATTCTGTTTACGTGAGCAGGATGACGACTGCATCGTCCGATGGCCGGCTATCAGGCAGATGCAGTCGCAAACCATCTGGTGACCATTCCCACCTGCATTCCGATGTCGCGCCCAGCATGCGCGCACTCTTGAGTTCTCCGAAGGGCAGGGCGGTGTCTCGTTTGAGGGAAGACACCAGCACTGTCTTTCCCGGAGAACCCATCACGTGCACATAGAGTGCATGGCTGCCTGTCGTAAACCTGATGTCCTGCGCGGTGAAGTCTTTATTGCGATCTGCGACGTACATACCCTCTTTCACAGTTGTCGGACCTTCGCCGAAGCGCTCCCATGGACGAGTGCCATAAATAGCCTCTCCATTCACCTTCAGCCATGAGCCAATTGTGCGCAAGCGGGAGACCACTTCATCCGGAATCGTTCCATCAGGTCGAGGACCAACGTCCAGAAGCAGGTTGCCGTTTTTCGAAACCACATCGATGAGCTGATGAATCACGCGACCCGCGCTCTTGTAATTTGGTTTATGCAGGTAGGCCCAGGAGTCCCAATCGAGCACGTCGTCGGTCTGCCACACGAAACTGGCTTTCTCGGCGAGTTGACCCGCTTCATGATCCGGCAGCCCTGATCCTTTTGCAAAATCGTTCTCCTTATAGGTGATGATCGTCTCGCGGCCAGCAGCTGCGCTGGCGTTGTAATAGTGCGCAAGCATTTCAATCCGATACCGCTCCGGGATGATGAAGCAGCGCGTGTCGAAGTAGAGAACATCGGGATGATAGCGATCGATCACTTCGACGATCTTGTCGCGCCACATGCGGCAGAACGTCTCGCTGGGCGCAGGATCGGGATGGGCGTAGTTGAATGCACCGGGTCGATCTACGGCATAGTTTTTCGCCTCTCCAGGCGATCCCAACGTGTATTTCTGAGGCCAGTAAAGGTCCGCGTATTTCGGGTTGTAAATATCGGCATTCGCGATTGGACTTGAATACCAGCCCCAAAGCCACTGGTGGTGAAAGCTCGAGTAGAACTTCAGCCCCTGCCGCCGGACCGCACGTTCCAGCTCGCCCACAATATCCCGCTTCGGGCCAAGACGAGCCGCATTCCAGCGGTTCACGCGGCTGTCCCACATCGAAAAACCGTCAGCGTGCTCGGCGACAGGACCTATGTAGCGAGCTCCACACTCGCGGAATAACGTCACCCATGCATCAGCATCGAAGTGTTCGGCGCTAAATTGCGAGGCGAAGTCCTTGTACCCGAAGCGATCGAGCGAGCCATAGGTAGCGAGATGGTGCTCATACTCGGGGCGGCCCGGAAGATACATCCAGTGCGGATACCATTCGTTCCCGAATGCCGGGACGGAATAGATGCCCCAATGAAAATAAATGCCGAACTTCGCGTCCCTATACCAGTCGGGACATTGGTGCCGGCTCAGCGAATCCCAGTTCGCCTCGAATGGATGGTCGTGAGATGCCGTGGTTATCGCTCGGCCGACGTTTGTCAGTCCCAATGCGGTGCCAGCGGCAACACCTCTCAGAACTTGTCTACGTGAAAGCTCCATGCGTTTGCTCCGGAGCGATGCAATGGTATCGAGTGTAAGACAAGAGTCCGGGCTATCCCTGCGCAACTTGACTGGAGACTCCATCGACTGGATGATCGACAGAACTCAGTCCGGACTCCGCCCTCCACGCACCGTTTGTTGCCCTTAGCCAGTGTTGCAGAAACCACCGCAGTTCCTCCGGCGGCTTCAAACACATCTCGGCAAAAGTATCACGCAACGCCCGACGCACCAGCACGCTCAAGTGCGGATTCTCTAGCTGGTTAACGGCGTGAAAGGCAGACTCATCCGTCAGATCGTCACCTAAAAACGCAACAGGCCCTTCGCCGCCAAGCTGCTCCACGATCGCTTGTACCGCCCCGCCTTTATCGCGGCCGACGCGTAATTCAATTCCAGATTCGAATGGGAGGAGTGATAGCCCTTCGACCTGGGAAGCCGGCTCGAACACAGCCCGCGTCTTTTGTTCAATCAGCTTCGCACGGTGAGGGGAATGTCCACGCCAATGCATGACGGCTGCGTTTGGTTTGTCTTCGAATAGGCCACCGAATGAGTCCTGACGGAGGATGACGCGCAGTTCATCGAGTTTTCGCAGGGCGTCAGGCGGAGCTTCCTGCAACTCGCGGCGCCCATCGACATACAGTCGTTCTGCGCCATGCAGGCCCCAAACCTCTACGGGTGAACTTAGCTGCAGTAGCGGATTGATTTCACCTGCTGGGCGTCCGGTGATTACGCGCAGTTGTGTTCGGCCGTCATTTTGAATTTTTGTGAGAAGTTCCCTGACTCCAGCCCATGGCCGAGCCGTGAACCTGTCGATTCGAAAATCGGCCAGCGTGCCGTCGTAATCCAATAGCAGAAGTGGTGTCTCTGCGGTTCGCAATGATGAAAAGAAGTGATTGAGCTTTTCCGCTTCTGATTGAATCAAAGATCCTCGCCTTCTATGCCATTTTACGGTAGGGGTCGATGGGGATCGGCTCAGGCAGCGACCCGCCGTAGCTTTCTGAATCGTAGAGTTCAAGCCGCACATCGCGAAGATCGCCCAGCACCATCGCCGCCCAACGATAGATGTTGTGTTCCATCACCTGCTTGCGCATCTGCTGCATACGCACTCTGCGCTCCTCGCGCGGCATATCGAGTGCGCGATGAATTGCTTCCGCTACTTCGGCAATGTCGTAAGGATTCACGATGAGCGCGTCGCGAAGTTCGACCGCGGCGCCGGTGAATTTACTCAGAACCAGCGCTCCGTTTTCGTCGTCACGCGCCGCGGCAAATTCTTTGGCCACCAGGTTCATCCCGTCATGCAGTGAAGTCACAAGGCAGACGTCCGCGATGCGATACCAGCGATTCACCTCTTCGTGATTGCACTGACGTTCGATGAGCACAATCGGCTTCCAGCGGGATGTCTGGAAGCGGTGATTGATGCGGCGGACCTCTTCGTCCACGCGATGGTGTAACTCCACATAACTGGGAATGCGGGTTCGGCTCGGTGCGGCGATCTGCACCATGGTGAGCCGTTCCTTGTGCCATGGATGCTCGACGAGCAGTTCTTCAATTGCGAGCAGCCGCTCGACGATCCCCTTGGTATAGTCGAGCCGATCCACGCCGACTGCGATTGACTCAGCGTGCACACCAAACTCGGAAAGCAAGTCGCGACGCTCGGCCGCCCGATCTTCTTCTCTTTCGGCAACAATCGACTGCAGAGCGCTGGGAATGCCGCCGCTGAATGCAACGCTTACGGCGTAAGGTCTGACCGCCGTTGCATGTCCTCCGCGGCGAACCGTCATGTGCTCGCGGTCAGTGCGCGACTCGAGCGCTCGGTCGACGGTGTCCAGAAAATTGTTGCAGTGCAGGGGGATGTGGAACCCGATCAGGTCCGCGCCTAACAATCCGTCCAGCAACTCCGACTGCCAGGGGCAGATTCCGAATGCCTCGGGATTGGGCCACGGGATATGCCAAAAGATCGCAACCCGTGCGTCCGGCCGGGCCGTCTTGATCAACCTTGGCAGTAGTGCGAAATGGTAGTCCTGCACAAATACCAGCGGCTCCGTGCTGTCTTTCATTTCATCGAGCAGGGCCGCAGCAAATTTCTCATTGACGCGCTGGTACGCTTCCCAATCCGCCGCGCGGAAAATAGGCCGGGTATGAGCGATGTGGCACAGAGGCCAGAGCCCCTCGTTTGCGAAACCATCGTAGTAGCGGGTCTCCTCCTCTGGTGAGAGCCACACACGGCGAAGAGTGTACTTCGGGTCATCGGGCGGAACGCGAAGCCGGTCGAACTCGTCCACGTTTTCCCTGTCGGCACTGCCGTTCCCCGTTGCAACCCAGACACCATCGCACGCCTGCAGCACTGGCTCAATTGCTGTTACCAGCCCGCTGGGGGGCACGACGCAAGTTGTCTTTCGCCCTTCGCGCACGTGCATGTAAGGCTCGCGATTCGAAACAGCGAAGATGCGGCCGCTGGCTTTGTTCCTCATGTGTACAGCGAGTCGCTCGGGAGTCCAGAAGTGTTCGCCCGCATCGCGCAAGCGAGCCTCTGCCGCCGCGGCAGCGCGTGCGGCGATCAGGCTCTCGGCCATCGTCTCCACTTCACGCGCCAGCGGACTGAACATGCTTAGTTCGTTCGCCCCGCCGCTGAGACCTTTTTCGAAATGACCCATGCGCAGGCGGCGCAAACGGTCGGCAACGCGCATCAAGGGCCGCATCAGGAACCAGCGAACCATGATGAACGTCACGCCTACGATGAGCAGCACTGTGGCGACGATCCACCAGAAGCTCCGCCGCCACAGGTCATAGCTCTGGTCCCGAATGTATCCCGCATCAATCAGGACCACGAGAGCGCCTACGAGGTTGTTCCCGTCGTGGAGCGGAAATACCTCTTCGAGCCACTGAACATTTCCTGTATGGCCAAATGCGTTGACCTGCGCGCCTTTTTGAAGGGACTGAACAACACGAGTGCGCGACAGGGACTGGACACCGGTTTTGGCGAGCGACTCAAAGGGCGAATGCTCCAGCGCACGAAAGACTTCCGGAGCTCCGGCTTCGGTCAGCAGGCGCCCTCTAGGATCGTAGATCCCAATTCCCAGCGCGCCGGTCTGGCTTTTCGCATCCGCTACAGCCGACTGCAAACCGGCCTGATCGCCCTGAATGAGTGACTGCCGCATCTGCGGCTTCAGGGTGTTGCCAATCCAGGTGGAACGCCACTCCAGTTCCTGGCGGAGAATGTGTTTATGCTCAAGGACTTCGAAGTAGGTTGAGGCGATAGACACGATCGTTACGCCTGCAATCAGAGCAAGGATCAGTCGCAAGCGGAACGAATGCATTCAGCCTCCTCGTTGGAATCTTCACCGGGCACTTTTGCTTTAGATGCGCAACTTCTACTCTGCGTCTCGCGCTGCCTGTTGAAGGAAAGTCCTTATTCGATGAGGAACTTACGCCCCATTCGAAGGACCTCTCGGACCCTCGTCTGCGCAAGTCGGGTGTCAATCTTGCACGATCCCGGAACTCAATTCCCGGGGAGCCGTGCAGGGGGATACGCTATTCTGACAGGACTGGGAGTTTATAGCCCACATCCCGCAACTTACGGTGCGGCAACCAGATGGCCTTCCAATCGATCGAGAATACCGCCAAGAACATCGTGGGCGTGGTCCAGGATTACTCCCTGTTTGCCTGGCGAGGTGCGACTAACCTCTTTCGGCCGCCCATCTATTGGCCCGATTTCCTGATCCAAGCCGACATTATCGGCGTCGGTTCAGCCTCTATTGTACTGCTTTCGGGCTTTTTCACTGGAGGCGTGCTTGCTCTTCAGTCGGCGGCTACCCTCTCGCAATTTGGTGCGACTTCGGTGACCGGGCGATTTGTGAGCACCTCGATGATTCGCGAACTGGGTCCGGTGCTCACCGGGATCATGGTTTCCGGCCGGAACGCTTCGTCGATGGCCAGCGAACTGGGGTCGATGGTGGTAACGGAACAGATCGATGCGATGCGGGCTCTCGGCGTCGACCCGATACGCAAACTGGTCACACCGCGGATTTTCGCCTGCGTCACAATGCTGTTCTTCCTGAGCATTGTGGCAAACTTCTTCGGCATTCTTGGCGGGGCTGCCGTGACCGTGTTCATGAATCACCAGAACGGCACGCAGTACTTCTCGATGGCGTATGAATATCTTCGACTTGGCGATATCATGCAGGGCCTCATCAAGCCTTTGTTTTCGGGGTTCATCATCGCCAGCATTGGGTGTTTCTACGGCCTGAGAACTACCGGGGGTACGGAGGGTGTGGGCCGATCGACCATCAAGGCCGTCGTGGTGTCGTCTGTGCTGATCATCTTTGTAGACTTCCTGCTGACGCAGGTGATGCTGACGATTTTCGGTTAATGACTACCTCAGCCATTCCGATCAACACCGGCCAGCCCATCAGTTCTGATGCGGAACCAGTTCTGGATTTCCGCAACGTCTCTATGTCGTTTCCCGGCAACTCAGTCCTGGAGGACATCACCTTCAAGGTGGCGCCAAACGAAACCCGCATTCTCCTGGGTCCTGCCGGGGTGGGAAAAAGCGTGCTGTTGAAACTGGCGAATGGGCTGCTCTGTCCGGACAGTGGGTCCATTCACCTGTTTGGTCACGAGATCTCCAAGATGCCCGAAAGAGATCTCTTCTCGCTGCGAACGCGCGCGGGGTTTGTTTTCCAGGAAGGGGCTCTATTCGATTCGTTGACGGTGCGCGACAACGTTGCCTACCAACTTATCCAGGAAGAAGTCGCCGGCGATGAGATCGATGTGCGCGTCCGGGAATCTCTTCGCTTCGTCGGTCTTGAGCAGACGTTCAGCCTCTATCCAGGAAGCCTTTCCGGCGGGATGCGACGGCGCGTGGCCATTGCGCGTGCGCTGATTCATACTCCAGACTTACTGCTCTATGATTCGCCGACCGGCGGCCTTGACCCCATCACCTCCACCACCATCATCGAGCTCATCGTGAAGCAGCGCGATGTTTACCGAACCCCGTCCGTTCTAGTCACCCATCGTTTGCAGGACGCATTCACGATGTGCACTCATCGCTTCGAGCCGGCCGAGGATCGTATGGTTCCTCTACCGAAGGGTCAGTATGATGCCAATACCACGTTCCTGATGCTTTCTGAAGGGCGCCTCATCTTCGATGGCTCACTTCATGAACTCGTGACAAGCGAGAATCCGCTGGTTCGAGAATTCATTGAGTAGATAGCACGGGATTGCCGGTTGGCTTCTGGCACAGTCGTCATGCTCGATACAATGGCCCGTACCCGGCCACCGGCAATTGAGGAAGAATGAATCGCGGGCAATCAACAATCTTCGCATCGGTTGTGCTCACGTTGATGCTGCTGTTGCCGCGTCCGGCTGGTGCGTACTCACTGTTGACCCATGAACAGCTGATCGACCTCACCTGGCAGGATTCGATCGTTCCCCTGTTGCTGAGCCGATATCCCAATCTCACCAAGTCTGACCTTGATCGTGCCCGCGCTTATGCGTATGGGGGGTGCGTCATTCAAGACATCGGCTACTATCCCTTCGGAGATCGCCTATTTTCGAATCTCACGCACTATGTCCGTTCCGGCGATTTCGTCGTCAACCTTTTCCGAAATGCCCGCGATGCGAACGAACTTGCGTTTGCGGTCGGGGCGCTTTCGCACTATATCGGCGACTCCATCGGACACGCCGAAGCCACCAATCTCGCCGTACCTATCGAATTTCCAAAACTCCGCGCGAAGTATGGCAACTCAGTAAGCTATGCCGAAGGCAAGCGCGAGCATGTGCAGACGGAGTTCGCATTCGACATCAACGAAATCGCACATCGTCGCGTTGCACCGCTTCGCTATCTGCGCCACATCGGTTTTCGCGTTTCAATGCGACAGCTTACGCTGGCCTTTTACCAGACGTACGGATTGCCGGAAAACTTCAAGGGCCGGCGAAGAATCAACGTGCGTGACTATCGATTTGCCGCCCGAACATTCATTCCGCGGATCGCCTATGCGGTGACGCTGTTGCATCGCGGCCATGAACCGCCGGATCCGGCCACGCCAGAGGTCATCGAACTGCAGAGGGAGACTGCTGCGGTTGCGAAAGAGTGCAATTGGGATGAGTACCGGAAGAAGGCGGGGATTGGGACACACCTGCTGGCGGCCCTCCTCTTCATTCTTCCGAAGATTGGGCCGCTCGCCATGGTGAACGTGAAAGGGCCGACGATTCAGACGGAGGCCGATTATGCGCACAGTGTGGCTGTCTCTATCACTTCCCTGCGCCGGATCCTGAGGCGGTTTACCCCTGAAGCCTCGCGGTACAAGGGTCCAGTCCCGCCGCTCACCAGCCTGACACGCCCCTATACGAACGAGCCGAGCCGCCGCGATCCGAACCATCCATTGCCGAACCGAGATCTCGACACCGGCAAAGTTGTGCAAGCGGGCGGATATCCTCTCACCGATTCGACCTACGCCGAACTTCTGCACAAGCTGGTACAAAACCCGAAGCAGGCGATTCCGCCCGGAATCAAGGAAGACGTTCAGCAGTACTATTCCAATCTCGATCTGCCCATCACCACCCGGCAGAATCCGGACCGGTGGAAAGAGGTACTCGCCGATCTGAACACTCTGTCCGCTATGCCTACGAGTACACGGCCCGCTCCCATTGCCACCTATGGCGCTGATGAAGGCGACGAGTAGCCCGATTCCGGTGCCGTAACTACGAATACGGAAGTCGCAGCATCCAACCTGCCAGGAACGAAGAATGTAAGTTCCTTCAGGCCAGGGTCCATGTCAACTTCATCGGAAATCGCTTTAGATCCAGTCGAGTCTTCCAGGTTGGCCGGTTTGCGCTATGTCACCGATTCCATTCCAGGCATTACGCGGCGGCGCAGGGGCAAGGCCTTCCAGTATTTCCATCCTGAGGGGAAGCCGGTTCGGGACAAGGAAATCCTGGCGCGAGTCAAGTCGCTGGTGATCCCGCCCGCGTGGACGGATGTGTGGATTTGTCCGCGCGCGAATGGGCATCTGCAGGCTACGGGAAGAGACGCAAGGGGCCGAAAGCAGAGCAGGTATCATCCGCGCTGGCGCGAGGTGCGGGACGAAACGAAATACGAACGGATGAAGCTTTTTGGCGAGACTTTGCCGATCATTCGCGAGCGGGTGGAACAGGACCTGGGGCTCCCTGGTTTGCCGAAGGAGAAGGTGCTGGCGACGATTGTGCGGCTGCTTGAGACGACCTTCATCCGCATCGGGAATGAAGAGTACGCGAAGGAGAACAAGTCATACGGGCTGACGACGCTGCGCAACAAGCATGTCGACGTGGAGGGCGCGACGGTCAAGTTCAAGTTCAAGGGAAAGAGCGGGAAGCAGCATGAGATCGGTCTCAGCGATCGCCGGCTGGCACGGATCGTGAAGAAATGCCTTGATCTGCCTGGGTACGAATTGTTCCAGTACATCGACGATGACGGCTCGCTGCATACGGTGGACTCGGCGGACGTGAATGAGTATTTGCGAACGATCACGGAGCAGCCGTTTACAGCCAAGGACTTTCGCACGTGGGCGGGGACGGTGCTTGCCTGCCTTGCGCTGCGCGAGTGCGAAGAATGTGAGACTCAGACACAAGCGAAGAAGAACGTGGTAGAGGCCATCAAGAAAGTCGCCGAACAACTCGGCAACACCCCGGCTGTCTGCCGCAAATGCTACGTTCATCCCACCGTGCTGGAAACGTACATGACAGGAGAACTCATCAAGACACTGGAAGCGGCCGAGAAAAAGATGAGAGCAAACAAGCACTCGCTTCGCGAGGAAGAGATGCAGCTCATGTTTCTGCTGGAGAGGCGGCTGAAGGCGGCGGCGTGAACACACCACAAAAGATGGCGACACATCGCCGCGGTATTGACACGCGGAGACGGTGCAATCACATGAGCATTGTGAGCGAGACAGTCCACTGCGACGTCCATGGCGAGACTCCGCGAAGTTTCGTGTGCCGGCACTTGATCGGTGAGTCTACCGGTCTGGGATTCCATCGGGAGGTTCCGTCAGAGCAAGACCCCTTCCCAGACGCCTGGTGCGACAACTGCGAGATCATACGAGCGGAACACGGAAGTTGGGATGACGTGCCAGAAGATCTCCAAAGCATCGCGCTGCTTTGCACCAGTTGCTATGAACGAGTCCAAATAAGAAATAGTCGACCCACCGTGACGTTGGGAGATCTTGCCGGTCTGCGGTGGAAGTGCAGTGGATGTGACGAATGGCACTCCGGACCGATGCTCGATTTGTCTTTTGATAAGCCAACGTACTGGACACGCGAAAGGGATGAGGGAAGTCGTTGGAATGTTTTATCGTCCGGAGAGCTGGACAAGAGTTGCAAGAGCTTCTTGGATGAAGACTATTGCGTCATCGACGACGAAGACTTCTTCGTAAGAGGGATCATTCATCTGCCGATTATCGGTGCTGCTGAGACATTCCGCTGGGGAATCTGGGGATCATTGAGCCGGACTAATTTTGAGACTCTCTTAAAGAGGGATAGTTTGCAGGAGGGTTCGGATCTTCCGGCCATGTTCTCGTGGCTGAGTTCGTCTATCCCCGAGTACCCCGATACGTTGAGCCTTAAGATGTTCGCCCATATCCAGGAGCCCGGAATGCGGCCTCATTTCTGGATGGAGCGAGGCGAACATCCGCTGGCAATGGAATACCACTACGGGATTTCTCCCGAGAGGGTAAAAGAAATCATGTTTCGCAACCTGCCTCCACAGCCGGCTTAACTGCGGTGCTTCACTGGCTCACATCGATGTAGCAGCTTCAGGTTTTATACTGCTTCGTCACACGATGAGGTGCCACAATATGCTTTGCACAATGGGCTGGAGGACTGCTGCAGCCTGCGTGATGCTGACCGCTTGTACATCAATTCTCTCAGCGCAGGATGCCGCTGTAACGCTTGGCAAGCGGGAAAGCATTCAATCGAAGATTCTCGGGGAGAAGCGCGAAGTCCTTGTGTCGGCTCCGAAGCAGACGAAACCGAACATGCCGCTTTTGATCGTCCTCGATGGTGAATGGACATTCAGCAATGTCGCAGTGGTCGTAAATCATTTGAGCGGGAACGGCAGGCTTCCGCCGATGGTGGTTGCCGGTGTGGTGAATACAGATCGCGGCCGGGATCTAATGCCTACGTTTGAAGGTTCGGAGTTTGCAAACGGACCCTCGGACAAGTTCCTGGCTTTTTTAGCGGACGAACTGATCCCGCAGCTGACGTCGGAGTATTCGCTTGGGAATTATCACATCCTGGCGGGCCACTCGAATGCGGGGATGTTCTCTTTGTATGCATTCATTCGACGTCCTGAAGTGTTCCAGGCGAACTTGGCGATAAGCCCGAGCTATGGGCTCGACGATCGGTTCGTTGCGCTTGTGAGCGGGGCGATCGGAAAACCGGCGACGAGGTCGCGGTTCGTGTTCATCGGAGCAGGCGGAGACGAGGAGGCTGACATTTCGGTCGGCGCTCTGCGGTTTGCGAAGACGTTTGAAGGCAGCCCAAATGCGGACGTTGAATATCATTACGAGGTATTTCCGGGCGAAACACATGGCACGGTTGGATTACGTGCCTTCTACCGCGGACTGGAATTGCTGGCGGATCCGGATCCGCATGTCTCTTATGGTCCAGCGCGCTATTTGTCTGAGGCGCAGAGGCGACGTCATGCGTGGGTGAGGCGGTTCGGATCGGCCTACGAGGATGACAAGCTTCCGCAGTACTCTGCGGCACGACCGATTCTGGATGCGTTGAGCGGGGACAACACGAATCTGACAGCGTTCTGGAGCGGACTGAAGGCGGAATATGGCGGCGACTTCCGGTTCGAGGCAATCGAAAGACAGAACCTTCTGGCGTCGCTGGATGCTGCGGGGCGGAAAGACGACGTGGCGCGGCTACGGGCGATTCCGGATTTTGTCGCAGAGGCAGGAGTACCGAACAACTACGGTTCCGGTATCGACCTGAAAGCCGGACTGGTTGCTCTTCTTCCGCTGAGTGGTTCCGCCGTGGACGTTTGTCATCCTGAGAGCAAGGCTGTGGTTCATGGGGCAACGCCTGTGCCGGATCGGCGTGGCCGCGCGAACATGGCATACGGCTTCGATGGGAACGGAGCTTACATTGAGTTTCAGAAGAATGCCGATTATGACGAGGGCGGATCAATTTCGGTGACGGCGTGGGTGAAGGCGCATAAGCCGGCAGCGTATTCAGCATGGGTGTCGCAGGTAGGACCGCGGTGGGGATCGCAGTGGCGGCTCGGTTTCGGGCCGAACCCAGCAGCGCAATGGGGGGCAACGACATTCGGAACGCGATGGACTGATTACTGGGTGAACGGCGAAGGCCTGCCGGTTGACAGCTGGGTTCATACCGCGGCGGTGTTCGACCAAACTCTGGGGAAGTTGCGGTTATACATCAATGGACGCGAAGTGCAAAGCCGGGGTGATCTGGGGCCGTGGGGATCAAGTAAGGGGCCGATACTTATCGGAGCTCAACGGGATGATGGTCTCTTCTTCACGGGCGATGTGGGTGAGGTGCGGGTTTATCGGCGTGCACTGAACTCCACCGAAGTGGAGGCGATCAGCAAGTTGAAGACGGAGCCACCCACCTGTAAATAGCCGAAGAGGCTCGTCACCGACAACTCTGAGGTGCCGGAGTAGACTTGCTCTCCGTTTGAACACTTGAGTGCGGAGGATGGATTATGTGCGCTCGTGCGGTTGCTGTTTCTGCTCTCGAAGCCCTTCCCGGGTTTAAGCCACTTGACGGCTGTCACTGCATCAGCAGTTCCCTTGCCCGGATCTTTCAGCACGCCAAGCATCCTCTTTCAGAGGAGATGATTCTTGGTCTTGGCGCCGGGGTGGGATTTGTGTATTGGCGAATGAAGTTTGGTGACCAGGACTCGGTGTTTGTTGGAGGAAGGGCGAATCTCAAGAATTTTTACCAGGACCTTGGCAGGCGAACGGGAGTGGTGATTCGGGAAAAGCAGACCGCCAGTTCCGCAAAGGCCGAGACTGAACTGCTGAAGGCACTGGAACAGAAGCGGCCCGTGATGCTGGGCGGGGACATGGGAATGCTGCCGTGGTTCGAGTTTCCGGGTGACTACCATTTCGGCGGGCACACGTTTGTCGCATGTGGATACGATGGCGGCGAGACGGTGCTGTGCTCCGATATCGACCAGAAAGCGTCAGGCGTGAAGAAGGGGTTTCTCGCTCCGATTACACGCGAGCAGTTGCGCAAAGCCCGGGGTTCGACCTTCAAGCCATTCCCGCCGAAGAACCTCTGGCTGGAATTTGATTTTTCAGGATTTCATCGTCCCCGTCCCGGCGATATCGTCGACTCGATCAAGCAGATGGTCGACGCAGAATTGAATCCGCCGATCAAGAACTTTGGCGTGCGCGGGGTGCGCCATGCTGCCGACGAGGTGATGAAGTGGCCGGATCAGTTCAATGAGCCTCAGCTAAGGATGCAATTGTTCAATCTGTACATCTTCATCGAGATCGGCGGCACTGGTGGCGGATGCTTCAGGCCTATGTACTCGAGGTTTCTTGCGGAGGGCGCAGAGATTACGGGAAACCCTGCGCTCGTTTCAGCTGCGGAGGCATTCGCGAGGGTCGGCGACCGGTTCACTGAAGTGGGCCTTCTGTTTAAAGACGCTTTCAAGCTTAAGAACATTGTGGGCCGGATCAAAAGCGCTTCCCTGGGACTTCGGGAGATTGCCGATTCGGAGGAGGCTGCATACCGAATCCTTGCAGAAAACGTGTAGCTCTGGAACAACATTAGCCGCCTCTGCTAGCCTTGCTGGTTTGGGCAGGACAGAAATGGCAGGGTGCAATTATGGGATTCAAGTTTCAGGGTGTTGACTTTCTTCATCTCGATGCGAGCTTCAGCGAAGATGAGTTGCTGGTTCGGCGGACGGCGCGTGATTTCGTTGAGGACAATGTTGTCCCGATCATAGAAGAGTGCTACCGGACGGAGCGGTTTCCGCGTGAACTTGTGCCGGTGATGGGCGAGTTGGGCTTCTTTGGCGCAACCATCGATGGGTACGGATGCGCGGGGATGTCGAACGTGGAGTACGGCCTCGTGATGCAGGAGATGGAGCGGGGCGACTCGGGGCTGCGCAGTTTTGTGAGCGTGCAGTCTGCGCTGTGCATGTATCCCATCTACACGTTCGGATCCGACGAGCAGAAGAACACGTGGCTCCCGGCAATGGCAATGGGCGAGAAGCTGGGCTGCTTTGGACTGACGGAGCCGGGGTTTGGATCGAACCCGGGAGGGATGACGACAGTCGCGCGTAAATCCGACGACGGGTACGTTCTGAATGGCGAAAAGATGTGGATCACGTCGGGGAATATTGCCGACGTGGCGGTGATCTGGGCGAAGGTGGAGGATGAAGACAATCGGGTGCGCGGGTTCCTGGTGGAAACGGACAGGCCGGGTTTCCGGGCATACGAAGTCCATGGAAAGTGGTCGCTGCGTGCATCAGTGACGAGTGGCCTTTCATTGCAGGACGTGCATGTTCCGGCTTCGAATCTGCTGCCCGGTACTGGAGGGTTGAAGAGCCCGCTGATGTGCCTGAACCAGGCGCGGTACGGGATCAGCTGGGGAGCAATCGGCGCGGGGATGTCGTGCTACGACACGGCGCTGCAGTATGCGAAGGCGCGGAAGCAGTTCCACAATCTGCCGATCGCCGGTCATCAACTCGTGCAGGACAAGCTGGTGTGGATGGTGACGGAGATCTCGAAGGCGCAGTTGCTTTCGCTGCAGGTGGGGCGGCTGAAGGATAAAGGAACCGTGGGTCACCAGCACATCTCGATGGCTAAAAGAAATAACGTGTGGATGGCGCTGGAGTGCGCCCGGATCTCACGGGACATTCTGGGCGCGAACGGGATTACCGAGGATTACCCGATCATGCGGCACATGATGAACCTCGAGTCGGTGAAGACGTATGAGGGGACGCACGACATCCACTCGCTCATTCTGGGGCAGCACATCACCGGAATCGGGGCGTATTGAGATTCGAAAGAACTGCAGGGATCAGGAACTCAGCTGTGATGCTCGTGTGAGCCGTTGTGATCATGATGGCCGTCTGCGGATGCTTCGACCGCGGGCGGCTCGGGCAGAAGTTGCTTAAGGACATCGATTAGCTTTTCGAGCCTGGCATCGCGGGCCAGAAGGGTTTCGATCTGGGTACGAAGGTCCGCACGTTCCTTGCCGGCTTGCTCGTGCGCAAGTGCGTAGTAGTCGTTCTGCATGATGTTTTAGGGAATCCTTTGGCGGGATCATAACATTGAACAGCAGTGTGTTCCGATTCTTGCGCGTTGAATATTTGTGAAATAGCGAGCAGACATGCAAGTTCTTGATCTCTACCGTTTGCTCTTGCGGTTGTATATTCGTATCCGTATTGGAGACAGCATGCGTTCTTGTTCATGGATGGTCGGAGTGTGCCTGGCGTTCGCGCCGTTGTTGAATGCTCAGCAGCCGCAGACGACGGTTGTGCTGCATGCGACTCGGCTGCTGCAGGTTGACACAGGGACAGTGATTCAACCGGGTGAGGTACTGGTTGAGGGGAATCGGATCAAGGCTGTTGGGAAGAGCGTCGAGCATCCGGCGGGGGCGAAGGTGATCGACCTTGGCCGTGCGACGCTGATGCCGGGGTTAATTGACGCGCACATTCATCTGTTTCTGCATCCGGGGGCGGAGGATCTGCAGACAGTGGAGGAGTCGGTGCCGTGGCGGGTGATCCTTGCGGAGCAGGCGGCGAAGGACGATGTGATGGCCGGGTATACTGCCGAGCGCGACATGGGTACGGAGGGCGCGGGGTCTGCAGATACGGCAATTCGCGACGCGATTAACAAGGGAATTATTCCGGGGCCGCGGCTTCGGTTGAGCGGGAATGCAATCGACATACTGGGCGGGCACGAGGATGCCAATAAGTACAATCCGGCGCAGCATGTTCTTTCTAACGCGGACTATGCGAACTCGGCGGAGCAACTTGTGGAGGTGATGCGGGAGCAGCATAAGGAGGGTTCGGACTTTGCCAAGATCTATGAAACGGGCAAGGACCGGATGATTGATGGCGTGCTGCATACGCCATTTCAATACACGGCCGCGCAGCTGAGTGCGGCGGTGGAAGAAGGGCGGCGGATGGGTGCGACGGTCGGCGTTCATGCGATGGGAGAACCGGGAACGCTTTATGCGGCGCAGGCGGGAGTGGCATCGATCGATCATGCGACGCAGCTGAGCGATGAGACGGTTCGGCTGATGAAGGAGAAGGGGATCTTCGCGGTGCCGACGTTCACGATCTTTGAGTACTTTGCCAAGAACCGTGCGTCGCAGGACCAGGCGGCGACGCAGGCGGAGATGCTGGAGTACAAGATTCGTGAATTCAAGAAGCAGGTTGCAGCGGGCGTGCCGTTTGCGGTTGGATCCGATGTGGGGCCTTTCCCGCATGGGACGCAGGCGCGGGAGATGACGCTGATGGTTGAGTACGGCATGAAGGCAGCAGATGTGCTGCGGGCGGACTTGATCAATGGGGCGAAGCTGCTGGGGTGGGGCGGGCAGATCGGCGAGCTAAAACCGGGATACTACGCAGACATTGTGGCGGTGCCGGGGAATCCGCTGGAAGACATCTCAACGTGCGAGCACGTGAGCTTTGTTATGAAGGACGGGAAGGTGTTGCGGCAGTAGCGGCCTGTTTGTCTCTGCGCAGCTCGATGCGGCGGAGCGCGATGAGGAAGCGCTGCGACTTCTGCGGAGCGAGCGAATCTTCTACGGCTTTGCGGTAGCCGCCGAGGTAGATAGAGTAGAGGATCGCGAGGGAGCAGCCGATGCCCCACATGAATCCTATGCAGAGGCCGACGACGGCATAGAGGCTCAATTCACCCATACATCCGCTTTCTTTGTCGCATCAGACGGCGACGGTGAAGGTGTCCTCGCTTCTGGTGACAGAGTGATACAACGTGTCGCGCTCGACGGGGACGCGACCGGCTTCGGTGATGAGGCGGCAGAGTTCTTTGCGCGTCATACCTTGCGGAGTGGTTGCGCCGGCGTCGTGGTAGATCTTCTCTTCGACAACGGTGCCGTCGAGGTCGTCGGCGCCGAAGCGGAGAGCGATCTGCGCGATCTTGGGCGTCATCATCTGCCAGTAGGCCTTGATGTGTGGGAAGTTGTCGAGGAGCAAGCGGCTGACGGCGATCTGTCGGATGTCGGTGAGGCCAGTGGTGACGGGGAGATGATCGAGGGGCGTGTTCTCGGGGTGGAACGCCAGGGGGATGAAGGTCTGGAATCCGCCGGTTTCGTCCTGGACTTCGCGAAGCTTCAGCAGATGATCGACGCGGTCCTCATCGTTCTCGATGTGGCCGTACAACATTGTTGCGTTTGATTTGAAGCCGAGCTTGTGGGCGAGGCGTGCGGTGTCGAGCCACTCGTTGCCGTCGATCTTGTGATCGCAGATGATGGAGCGGACACGCGAAGCGAAGATCTCTGCGCCGCCGCCCGGCATGGAGTCTACGCCGGCTTCGCGCATCTTGATCAGAGTTTGTTCAATGGAGAGCTTGGCGCGACGGGCGAGGTAGGCGACCTCGACCATGGTGAAGGCCTTGATGTGGACCTTGGGGAAGCGCTGTTTGAGTCCGCTGACAAGGTCGAGGAAGTACTCGAGCGGCAGGTCGGGATGGAGACCACCGACGATGTGGAACTCGGTGACGGCTTCGCTGTATCCGGAGGCCGCCGTCTGCCAGGCTTCTTCGAGAGCCATGGTGTATCCGGCGGGATCGCCTTTTTTGCGGCCGAAAGCGCAAAGCTTGCAGGCGGCGACGCAGACGTTGGTCGGATTTATGTGGCGGTTCACGTTGAAGTAGGTAATGTCGCCATGCATCCGTTCGCGCACGAAGTTGGCCAGCCAACCGACAGCGAGGACGTCTTTGGAGCGATAGAGGGCGAGGCCGTCGGCGTCGTCGAGGCGCGTACCTGCTTGGACCTTGGCCGCGATAGGCCCGAGGAGTGGGTCGTAGGTGCGGAAGCCGGGGAGTTGTGTGTTGTCGGCCGCGACAGGCTGCATGGTTTCATGATACCGGAGAGCAGGTTTCTGCTGTCAGGTCTTAGCTTTCAGCTTCCGGGCCCGTGGCCGGGCGGGGAGAATTTTGTAAGTGGAATCAGCAGGTTAGGCAATGCGTGGGGAGGTGGAGCGAGATTGACAGCTTGATGGAGAGCGTCAAGAAGGCCGGCTTCGCCAAACACGAGAGGTCATGTGCCAAACGCTTACCTTTTGACAGAGGACAAGCTCACAGGTGGCAAGTCAGATCCATCACGCACGAATCCGTCGGCGACGATAAGGTTGGGGTCGGCATCGCCAGAATGCGTGCCCGGGCCATTGACCATTCCACCCAAAATCCAGTGACCGTTTAAAGGTGTGATGGTGGTCAACTGATTCTGGCGTGCACCGCCCATGTAATTGAGGTTCCGCGCCAGCGAGCCGTCGGCGTTGAGCAGAACCAACATTGGCTGGGCAGACTCCGATATGCTCGCGCCCGATGGGTTCTGCGTGTAGCCGGTGGCGCCGAGGCCGAGGTACTTGCCGTTCCCCAGGGACGCAATGTCGAACAACACGTCACCTCGGTCAACATCAACCACACTGTACGCACTGGAAGATCCATCGTGGCCAACGATCGCCGCAAACGCATCCCAACCGCCACCATCCGATCGAACTGCCGTAAGAACGCGGCCGACCAGCAAAACACCACCAGGTGTCACCCGCAGCCCATGCAGCTCGGCGAGATTGTGGCTATCGATTGCGGTGCTTCCCAAGCGGCGACCATCGGCAATCGACAGACGGGACAACAGGACACCGTTCGACGCCGAGATCGGTTCGTTGAAAAATTCCGAATGTGCCTGGAACGTGAAGTTTCTTTGCGGAGAATTCACGACTCCAACGGCGAGCATGTCTGAATCCGCATCGACAAAAACCCTCAGGTGATTCTGGAGCTGGCCAAACACGTCGAAGCTACCGCTCGTGATCCCCTCCAGAAGAATGGAGCTTCCGGGTTCCACGAGCGTGCGCCACGCATGCATATAAGCGCCGCTCGCATCAGGGTCGAGCCGGTAAGCAACGATCGCATTGCGTCCGGTACGCAGTACGACAGCCATGCTCTCACCCAGCGGCGCCAGCCGGGCGGCGTCGTGCATCAGCGCAGGTTGCAGAGCGCCGTCATTCTTGACTCCTCCGGCATAGTTGAAATATGGGTCATTTGGAGAGAGGGGGTCGATGAAAGCTTGATCGCTTCGGACAGCGCCATTCGGATCCAAACGAAGAATCCGCACTTCTGTGGCAGTGGTGAGGATTGCGGACATATCGCCGGAGGGATGCACGGCAAAATCCACCACTGACCATCCGGGCGGCGCGACATAAGGATGCAGTGTGCGGCCATCGCTCTGCAGGAAGGCCAGGGTGCGCTGCGGGCCATCCTCGAAGATGGAGGTGAGGCGTTCTTCGAGCAACACAACTTTGCCGCCATTGGAACGCACCTTTGTGATCGTCTGACCAGTTACGGCCAGATTCACTCCCGTAACGGGAGGAATACTCTTCCCTCCGCAAGCAACCAGAAGTATCAGTGGGAGATTCAGCAGCACTCGCAGAACCGTTGAATCAAGGCGAAATGTTGTCAATCTCATCTTCCAGTTCCAGGAGCATCAAGCCTACCCTGCAAATCAGGTTTGATCTTGTGTCCGTAAACGACTCTCACCTTCGGATTGAATACACGGGCTCGCAAGCGGGCTTGTCACCGCAGTGTCAAAGGATCGTCACAGCAGGGGGAACCGTCCCAGGATCCGTGTCAATGTGGACTGGATCTCCTCGAACGCAGACAGAAAGAGCGCCGGGGGAACCGGAGCTCCACTCGATTTCAACTCGAGAACTCTGGAATGCGAAGGGAGGATATCGCTATTGTTTTTGGGGGGTCTGTGCGGTCTGGCCCGGTGTGTTGGGCTTGGCGTAGTAGCCGCGGCGGGTTCTCACACTCAGCTTCGCACCCTTCTTCCCATAGGCTTCCACATGAACGACGCGGAACCCGCCGAGGCTGGCCGACTTGGTGGAGTGATAGCCGATGGTGTACTGGTTGCGAATATCGCGCGCGACATCGGAAGCGATGGAGTTGACCTCTTCCAATGAGGCTGGGAAGTACGAGATGCCGCCGGTATTATCTGAGAGACTCTGCAACGCCTCGTGGGCGCGCTGGTACTCGCGCTGATCTGCATCGTAGAGAAGCCCAATGGAATAAACGACGGGGCCGCCGAGATCCTGAACGCGTTGAATGGTCTTCTGTTCGGTGAGACGCGATGCATTGTCGGCACCGTCAGAGACAATGAGCAGCACCTGCTTGGGAAACTTGGAGTGTTTCGATAGCTCATCGGCAGAGGCGGCGACAGCATCGTAGAGCGCCGTTGTTCCCTTGGAATCGAAGTGCGATAGGCCGCGATTGAGCGCGACAAGATCCGTTGTGAAGCCCTGGTCGAGATAGGCTCGATCGTTGAAATTAACAACGAATGCGGTGTCCTGGCGATTCGATTCTCGCATGAGGTTTAGCGCCGCATTATTGATGGCGGTGCGCTTGTCGCGCATGGAGCCGGAGTTGTCGATCAGCAGACCCAAAGATACGGGCTGATCCTGATGACGGAACGAGCTCACGCGCTGCGGTGCATTGTCTTCCCACACGCGGAAGTCGGCTTGGGTCAGCCCCTCCACCGGATGGCCCTTCTCGTCGATCACGGTGCAGCTGAGCAGAACTTCGTCGACGTTCTCGTGCAGGGTGTAGACGCCGTTCTGGCCTTTTTGTATTTCGCCAGTTTTTGCGGGCGTGTTGGGTGCATTCGGACCGGGCGCTTCAGCCACCGTCTCGGGATCGGGAGAGGGAATCGGGTCGCGATCGACGGCGAGGTTCGGTTGAATCTCGGCGCGGCGCGGATCGTTCTGAACGGGCGCAGCGGCCTGACGCACAGTTGTGCCGGGCGGTTGGGAGACTGCAGGCGGAGAGGCTTGTGCCATCGCGATACCCGCGCTGGCAGAAGCCAGGACGGCGGCAACAGCACCGCATCTCAGGGTTTGGATGTAGGCGTACACAGACCGACCGTTCGAAACGCAATTGCGCATCAGACAGTAAGATGCGGCCGGTGGTCGGATCGTACACTCCGGGGTAAGTAGATCTTCTGGAAAAAGTGAACAAGAGGCGAAGATGTTGGGTGAACTTACGCCCCGCAGAGAGGCCGAGTTGACCAGGGGAGGAGTTGGCCCTCCGCGACCTGGTCATCCCTTTTGGCGTTTCTTTCGCCTAACGCACTCGGCGCGGATCTTCTGATAGCGCTCATGAAGCAGGTCCAACTCGTCGTCGCCGAGGTTCTCGATATCCATCATCTGATTGCTTGCGCCGCCGATCGCATGAATCAGTTCATCCAACTTGAGGTTGATGGCCTGGGCGTCCCGGTTCTGGGTATTCTGAATGAGAAAAACCATTAAGAATGTAACGATCGTAGTCCCGGTATTGATGACGAGTTGCCATGTATTTGAGTAGTGAAATAAGGGTCCGGTGGCAGCCCACACCAGTACTACAGACAGGGCAGTGGCGAAGGCCCACTTTGATCCGAGCCAAAGGGAAGCAGTGGCGGAGAACTGCGCGAAGGATCCTCGTGCTGTTCGAGCAGCGCCTTTCCCAACCGCTTTGTGTCCACCGTGAGGGTGGTGCGATCGATGGGCTTGAGCCGTGGAACTCATGCTGACGCTCCTTTTAAGAATCTGCGGTTTCATCTCACGAGAGATGAAAGGACGTGACGCCTATCTATTTGGTAGATGGGGTCTTGGGAATCAGTGGTTGTACGGAAAACCTGGCAGGCCGAGCCTATCCGGGTCACTGCTGACAGCCAACGATACGCCTACTTCAGAGCCCACACACTGAGCCGGAAGCGGCAGGCAACGGGAAGGCCGTCGCGAAGGCCGGGAATGAAATGCCATCCTGAGGAAGCCTGCACCAGCGCTTGGTCTATTCCATTGACAACTTTTGCAGATCGCACTTTCCCGGCGGCATCGACTACGAGCTCAATTGTTTCGTTTGCTGATGGAAGGGATCCGTCTGGGGAGGGTGGCGGACGGCGGAGCAAAATGGATTTCGGTTGGACGAGAGGTGGCTCGGTTTGAGAGGGGTCCGGTGCTCCTCCGTACGGATTGAAACTGCTGACTACAGCAGAATTGGCGACTGCATCGTTGATCTTTGCATGCTTCCTACGAGATAACGTTCCGCGAGACCGTTCGAGATTGTGGAGGATTCCGCGGTTGTGAACGTCAGAAATCGCACGGCGGATGCGACCGGTATCCTCGGCAGGCCACATCTCGTTCAAGACAGCTTGTACTCTCCGCTTCCGTCTACGCAAGTGATGTCTTCGGCGTTTGTCTGAGAATTAACCGCTGGCGGCCAGAAAAGCGCGCCAAAGATTAAGAGGGCCAAGAGGCAGGACCCGACGGGCAGATGTGATCTATTCATGCGCGGTAGCCTACGAACCTTCACATCTACACTGGAGAAGCAGCAATTCTAACAGTGATCAAGGAATGAAGACGTCGCCGCCCTGCGCTGAGTTTGACCGGCTTTCGAGACTATTCTTGATGGAGCGATGATCGAGCATCGCAGAGCGCTAATTGAGGATTTCAATGAAGACGATTTTGATCTCGGATCCGGTTCGGTATCCGCGGATGACGACACAGGAGCTGCGCGAATGTTTTCTGTCTGACGGCCTGTCCCAGTCTGGCGAGATCCGGCTGAATTACGTGGACCTGGATCGCGCAGTGGTGGGCATAGCCGCTCCAAATCACGGTCCGCTCACGTTAAACAGCAGCCCGGAACTGCGAGCGGAGTACTTCACGGAGCGGCGCGAGCTCGGTGCCTTGAACATTGGCGGGCCAGGGGTGGTTCACGTGGGCGGGGCAAAACATGCGCTCGATAACCTGGACCTCATCTATATAGGTCGGGGAAACCCGGAGATTCAGTTCGAGTCAGAATCCAAGGAATGGCCCGCAACGTTTTACATCCTGAGCTATCCAGCCCACACGAGCCATCCAGTAACTGTGGTGCGGAAGACCGACGCGCAGCCAACCGAGATCGGCGCGGCTGCGACCAGCAATCGCCGAACCATCTACAAGTACATTCACATGGGCGGCGCGAAGAGCTGCCAGTTGGTGATGGGCGTGACGCATCTGCACGAGGGGAGCACGTGGAATACCATGCCGGCGCACACGCACATGCGTCGGTCGGAGCTTTACCTTTACTTCGACGTGGCCGAGAATGCGCGTGTATTTCACCTGATGGGGCCGCCGGAGGAGACACGCCACATCGTGGTGGCGAACCATGAGGTAGTGATTTCGCCGGGGTGGTCGATTCACGCCGGAGTGGGAACACAGGCATACAAATTCTGCTGGGGAATGGGCGGCGAGAACCAGGACTATGCGGATATGGATCCAGTGGATCTGAGAACGATGCGGTGATCGGACTGTCATCTCACCTACCTTGTAAACGCGAAACGGATGGGGCACCGATTGATGCTCGAACATCAGCTGAAATCGAACTCGACGTGATAGAAGGGAGGAATGCGCAAGCTTCCTCCTTTTGCTTTGCTTCTCAGTTCCCTTCTGACTTCTGTAGCAATCGCACAAACTCCCGCGGCAAAAGAGTCGTCGACTATTCCGACCGTCCACGAGAAGACTGCAAGCATGAAGCATCTGGACGGACTGATTCCGCTCGATTGGGATGCCAAAGACGGGAGACTCTACATCGAGGTTCCCAAAACCGGCCCGGACGGCAGGAGCGTGGGTTTTCTTTACGCGACTTCCCTGCCATTTGGAACAGGCTCGAATGATCTGGGGCTTGATCGCGGACAGGTTTCAGAAGGGCGCATCGTCCACTTTGAGCGCAGCGGACCGAAGGTGCTGCTGGTCCAGCCGAACCTGGGCTTCCGCACATCGAGCAGCGACAAGGATGAGCAACTTGCTGTGAGGCAGTCGTTCGCGGAGTCGGTGCTGTGGGGATTCAAGGTTGCCGCCGAATCGAGTGATGGAGCCGTGCTGGTGGATGCCACGGATTTCTTTCTCCACGATGGGCATGGAGTTGCAGATACGCTGACGCGGCTAAAGCAGGGAACCTACCACCTTGATGCGTCGCGGTCGGCTATTGCGCTGGATGATACGAAGGCATTCCCGAAGAACACAGAGGTTGAAGCGGAGCTCACATTCGTGACAGACGCGCCGCCGAGCGGCGAATTTGTCAAAGACATTACGCCGGACCCGCATGCGATGACAATTCGCGAGCGAACATCTTTTATTGAATTGCCGAGACCTGGATTTGTGCCACGCAAGTTTGTACCACGTGCGGGATACTTTGAGAACGGCTATCGCGATTACACCGCGCCACTCGGCGAACCGGTGGACCAGCTCTTCATTGTGCGTCATCGACTGGCGAAACAAGATCCGAAATGCACCTCTGACTGCAAGGCGGTGGCACCGATTCAGTACTACGTGGACCGGGGCGCTCCGGAACCGGTGCGATCAGCGCTACTCGAAGGTGCGCGCTGGTGGGACGAGGCGTTCCGCGCAGCAGGATGGGCGAAGGGAACGTTCAGGGTTGATCTGCTGCCGGACGGCGCCGACCCGATGGATGTTCGCTACAACATCATTCAATGGGTGCACCGGTATACGCGCGGATGGAGCTACGGCGCGGTGATTGCCGATCCGCGCACTGGCGAAATCATCAAAGGAAACGTGACGCTGGGATCGTTGCGTGCGCGGCAGGATTACATGATCGCAGAGGCCCTGCTTTCCCCTTACGCAGATGGGGCGAAACTGACGAACGATCCGATGCTCAGTTTGGTACTGGCGCGGATCCGTCAGCTTGCAGCCCATGAGACAGGACACACGCTGGGATTGGCGCACAATTTCGCGGCTTCGACGGTGAAACAGGGCGACAGCGTGATGGACTACCCGCATCCGTTGATCATGCTGGATAGCAACGGACACATCGACACATCGCACGCCTACGCGGCGGGCATCGGTGACTGGGACAAAGTCGCGATTGATTATGGGTATCGGGAATTTTCAGAGGGAACGAGAGCTGAAGAGCAGAGTGCGGCACTCGCAAAGATCATGTCGAATGCGGATGGCGCAGGTCAGGTCTTCATCACCGATGAAGATGCCCGTCCATTCGGGTCTGCCCATCCACGAGCACATCTGTGGGACAACGGCGACGATCCCGCGGCAGAATTGGATCGTGTGCTTGCGGTGCGAGAAGCCGCACTGAAGAACTTCGGCGAGAACGCAATCAAGCCCGGGACGCCGATGGCTGAATTGGAAAAGACCCTGGTTCCACTTTATCTGTATCACCGTTATCAGGCAGAGGCCGCAATCAAGGAGATTGCCGGGCTGGATTATCGATATAACCAGCGCGGGGATGGCTTACCGAATCCATCGGTGGTGGATCCGAAAGAACAGAAGAAGGCCCTGCAGAGTGTGCTGAAGACGCTGGCACCGGAAACTCTGACGCTGCCCGAATCAATTCTGAAACTACTTCCGCCCGTGCCGCCCGGATATCCGCGAACAAAGGAATCTTTCCCAGCGCACACGGGGGTAACATTCGATCCGGTGGCGGCGGCAGAGTCGGCTGCAGATTTAACATTGAAGCCGCTGCTGAATCCCGAGCGCGCGAGCAGGATCATCGAGTATCACATGCGGGTGCCGGGATCCACTTCGTTGCGTGAAATGATGGAGGCGATTTCGGCGAAAGTGGCAGAGCGGCCCGAAGGCGGGCATACGATGTCGTCTGAAGTGGAGCGGGCCGTGGAGTTCCGCGCGCTTGAGGCGCAACTGGCGCTCGCGGTGGATCCGGCGGCATCGAGCCAGGCGCGGGCGATAGCACAATGGCATATCCGCGACATGCTGAACAAATGGAAATCGACACCGATGCCGCAGGATTTGGCGGAGGCCATCCATCGCGCCGCAATGATCGATCGCCTGGAGCGATTCGAGAAAGATCCGGAGAAGTTTGTGCCGGCAAAAGCGGTGGAGGCTCCGCCGGGGATGCCGATAGGGGACGACGACGGCTGGAGCTGAAAGCCCAAATCGGGTTGGCCCAAGGTGGGGGCTGAAGATGTTACCTGACTCGAAGAGGTTCCGAGACATCGCTCGCGGAGGACGATGATGAGTTCCACAATCGCCGAGAAGGCTGCACATTTTAAAGCACTCCATGATGGTCCTGCGTTCGTCATTCCGAATCCCTGGGATGCTGGAACCGCGCGCATTCTGGCTGGCATGGGCTTTCAATCATTAGCGACATCAAGTGCCGCAGCCGCCGCATCGATCGGGCGCAAAGACGGCGAGTTGTCGCGTGCTGAAGCAATCGCTCACGCGAAGATGATTGCTGATTCAACCGATCTGCCAGTTTCAGGCGACCTGGAGAACGGCTTTGGAGGCAAGCCAGAGGATGTCGCATTGACGGTAAAGCAGGCGGCGGAAGCCGGCCTGACGGGATGCACGATCGAAGATACAACCCGCGATCCGGCGCATCCTCTATTCGATTTCAATCTCGCTGTTGAGCGCATCGCTGCCGGAGCGGAAGCGGCAAAGATGCTCAAGTTCCCGTTCATGCTGACGGCTCGAGCGCATGGCCTGCTCTTCGATTCAGCTTCAATGGACGCTGTTATTCAGCGCCTTCAGGCATTCGAACGGGCAGGAGCGAATGTCCTCTTTGCTCCGGGACTTTCTGACGTTGCTGCCGTGCGCCTTGTTTGCGCTTCGGTTTCAAAGCCGGTTAACTTCATGGTTGGTATCCCAGGCAAATCGTTTCCCATTCCAGAGCTGGTGGCAGCAGGCGTGAAACGCATCAGCCTTGCAACGTCACTGTATCGCGCGGCAATGACCGGATTTCTCGATGCGGTCAGGGAAATTCAGGAAAGCGGCGAATTCTCTTTTCTTGATCGTTCGGTGACGACGGCTGAACTGATCAAGCGGATGAATTCGTAGTCTGCTCAATAACAAATCATCATTGACGGCCCGAGGTCAGGACGAAAGATTACGTTGCCGAAGCCGCTTTCAAACGCTAGTGCGATACTTGCAGCGTGGCGAGGCGATATAAGCCGACAATGCCTACAAGTGTGATTACGCCGGCGATTTCGGCGACAAGGTTCATGTCTACCTGAATCACCCGGCCACGAAATGTCAGGTGGATGGGGGGAATACCGCGCGGGTCCGACAGAGTGCCTCCGTACAGATGCCGTGTTACGAGTGCGGCGAAAAAGCCGATCATTGGTGCACAGGTCAGCAGCGCCACATGGTAGAAACGCTCAGACACGAGCGATCCTGGAAGCCACAGCAGGCACACCTGCAGAATGGCCAGAACTACCACCGTTGCCGTTTGCCACACCACGTGAAACCGCGCATGCCCTAGCCACTGCGGGTGTGCGGCGTGGGTGCGGTTCAGATCGAGGATGGCTGTTGCAGATCCCTGTATTACGCAAAAGACTGTCAGCAGCACTCGCGCTATCGATTGGAGGTCCATGAGGCGGATCAGCCTGCACGCGCTGTTGGCATTGGTTCAGGCTCGTGCGCAGCCAGCGGCAGGGACAGGACGATGCTTGCGCCACCTGCCTCCATGTTATCGGCTCTTACCCTGCCTGAATGGGCTCGTACCACAGCATCGACAAACGCGAGTCCCAGGCCATGGCCGCTGGACCGCTTGCCTTTCACCGCTTTTGTAAACAGCTGCTCACGGACGTCTGGATCGAAACCGGGGCCGTTGTCGCGCAAAGTCAGGCGCGCCTCCTCCTCATGCTTCTGCAAGTAGATGTCGACGCTGCAGCCGGATGGAAGATGCTTCAGCTCATTGTCGAACAGGTTTGCAACCATACGATGAATCAGCCCGGCATCGCCCACGATTTGAACGGGGGCAGCGCTGTGCAGACGAATACGAATTCCCCTTTCGTTCATCGAAGGCTCATAGAGGTCGATGGTAGAGCGCAGTAGTTCGTCGAGATCGATAGGGCCTGGATTCAAACGGAGCGCGTCGGCCTTGGCTTCAGCAACATCGAGAGACTTGTTCAGGAAGTCTGTGAGGCGGTCGAGCTCTTCAATGGCCGCGACGACTGGCTCGGCCTGTTCGGCATCTTGCAGAGCCAGTGAAGTCTCCAGCTTGCCCCGAATCGCGGTGAGCGGGCTGCGGAGGTCGTGGGCCAGCGAATCGGTGATCGTATGCAATTGATGCACGCTGTTTTCAATGCGGTCGAGCATGCGGTTCAAGGTGTCGCCCAGTTGAGAAATCTCATCGTTCCTAGAACTGGTGGGCACGCGCATCTTCAGGTCCGACTCACCGATGTGCGATGCGGCATCCGTGATATTTCTGACATGGCTCAGGGTGCGTCGAGATGTAAAAAAGACAATGGCAAAGCCCAAGAGTACCAGCGAGAGCCATAAGACAAAGAACCGCACACGGAGATTGAGGATCACCCTTCTCTGATCTCGCTCAGACAAACCGAGGTAGACGCGCGCACCGTCGCCCATGGTGTCGGACGCGACGCGAAAAGGCGTAGTGTACCCGCGCACGCGAATGCTTACGGGGCCGCTTGCCCCCAATTTGTACGCCTGGATAGCCTGAAGGCGTTCCTGTCCGTCGCCCGCTCCCACCCACAATTTGAGTGCGCCGTTTTTATCGGCTTGAATGAAGAACACGGAATCGTTCGGAGCCTCCTGCGAGGCGCTCTTCTCAGGAACTTCGCGTGAGGCCAGCTCGGCCACCTCTCCAACAACGCGGTTGTACAGGGCGTCGTTGGGTGTGCGCTCGGCGACGTCGCCTAAAACTTCCACTTCTCCGCTGAGCCAGGCATCGCTGCGACGCTGGATGTCATTGGCCACGAAACGATCAAGGAAGATGAACACAACGATGGTGCCGCACGTGAATGCGAGAGTGGCCCACAGCGAGATGCGCCACGCTGCACTGTGAATCGGCGGCTTACCGGTCCTGGAGGACATACCCCACTCCTCGCAACGTCCGGATCAGAGGCGCTTGACCGTTGCCGTCGACCTTGCCGCGAAGCCGGTAAATGTGCACGTCAACTACATTGGTGTCGGGCTGAATACGCATGCCCCATACCTTATCAAGGATCATGGAGCGAGTGACCACTCTACCCGCGTTGCGACACAGATATTCCAGAAGGACAAACTCCTGAGGAGTGAGTTGCAGGGTCTGGCCAGAGCGAATCGCCTCACGGCGAAGCAGGTCGAGCTCGAGATCCTGCACGCGCAGGCGTGTGAGTTCGCTGCCTGGAGGCGCATTACGCTTCAACAGATTGCGCAGGCGGGCCAGCAACTCGGCGAGTGCAAAGGGCTTCGTCAGATAATCGTCCCCGCCTTGCTCGAGACCGCGCACTCGATCGTCTATCGAGCGCCTTGCCGAGAGGATCAGAACCGGCGCCTGGACGCCAAGTTGACGAAGTCGCGTAATGAGAGTGATGCCGTCCTGATCCGGCAGGCCGAGGTCAACGATCAGGATGTCGTATTTGTTGTTTTTCGCGAGGGTCTCCGCAGCTCTCCCGTCAGGGGCTACGTCCACGGAGTATCCCGCCTCCGCAAGCGCCTGCTGCAAAAAGGACTGGATATCGTGCTCATCCTCAACCATCAAGAGGCGCATACACAAAATGTTAGTCGAAGCGACGCAGAACTGCGCATCGTGCTGATCCTATTTGACTACATGAACAAATCGTCATGACGAGATTCGGTGACGTTCAAAGGAGCAGCAGAAGGTCTGACAGAAAGTGGCTCAAGTGAGCCAAATCTGTAGGAATGAACAAATTGTCATCGCGCAACTCAGGCGGCATCGCTTCCAATTAGAGGAGCACAGCGTCTCAGAATCACGTCCCGCAGCGGATTCGGAGAAAAGCATGGCCCTGGGCAGGATTGCCGAAATTCAAGACTGGAGCACTTCGATTCGTCAGGATCTGATTCCATCGGGCAGGCGGGACTCCACAATGAGGCGGCTTTTGACAGCCTTCAAGGACGGTCTGCCAACCTCAGCGCAGGCCGAGCCCACGCTCCGGAAGGCCGTACAGTATCTGCTAAGCCACAGCGGAAGCATGGTGCGGCCGCGCATCGTCTTCAGACTGGCTTCGGCCTATGGTATTGAAGAAAGCGCTGCCACCGATCTTGCCATTGCCCTCGAATACTTTCATACGGCGTCTCTTGTCTTTGATGATCTGCCCTGCATGGACAATGCAGCCATGAGACGCGGAGCGCCTTGTGTTCACATTGAGTTTGGCGAGTCAAGCGCAATTCTCGCTGCGCTGGCTCTTATCAATCGCGCCTACGCGCTCGCGTGGCGCGCGCTCGCGTGCTGTCCACCGGAACATCAGAAGTCCGCTCAGGCATACCTGGAGCAGCGCCTTGGCACGGAGGGTTTGCTGAACGGGCAGAGCCTTGACCTGAATTACTTCCGCCTTCCACACACGCTTGACACAACCGAGCGCGTAGCCCAGGGCAAGACTGTCTCGCTGATCTCTCTTACGCTCGTTCTTCCGGCCATTGCCGGCGGCGCAAGCGCCCGCGAACAGCAACTGCTGCATCGCATAAGCACCAGCTGGGGACTGAGCTATCAAATAGTTGATGATCTCAAAGATGTTCTCGAGAGTTCCTCCAGTTCCGGTAAGACTGCAGCGCGAGACGAGTTCCTGGGCAGGCCAAACATGGTGCTGGCAATTGGCGTGAGTGGAGCAATGAACCGCCTGCTTCGCCTCTTGCATCATGGCGACTGGAATTTGAAGATGCTGATAAAGATTCGCCCCTCGCTGTCTTTTCTTGGGGAATTTCGTGCGACTTTGAAAGACGAGTTAGACCGCGTCATCGAAGGAGCAGGCGCCATTCCGATCGACAAGAGACGATGATTTTTCTTCGACTGATTCTGGTCAATCTTCTGCGGCACAAAATCCGCACATTTATTAGCATCGCAGGAATCGCCTTTAGCGTGGCGGCCATGTTGACGGTTGTGACTGTGCTGGAGGGAGCGGTCGGGATGTTCTCCAGCATCCTCTCCAGCGGCGCGGAATTGATCGTCTTCGAACGCAACGTATCAGACCTTTTCTTCAGCGATGTTCCCCCTGCCGCGAGAGACGACATCGCAAAGTGGCCCATGGTGAGCCACGCAGATGCCGTTCTGTTTGGCGTTGTCTCAAGCGCAGATCATCCGATCATCACGTGTTTCGGGGTGACGGCCGCGGATGCACGCATTCGCAATGCCACGTGGCTGTCGGGCAGCGCAGCTGATTTTGACCGAGGCGCCAATCCAGTGGTTCTGGGAGAACGCGCAGCTGAATTCCTCGGCGCTTCCACTGGGAAGGATGTGCCGATCGGGCATGGTGTGTTCCATGTCATTGGCGTTATCCGTACGCGTAATGGATTCGAAGACGGCGGCGTCTTCATGCCGCTCTCGACGGCGCAGAGTTTTTTTCACAAAGAAGGTTCCTCGGTCATCACCATCAAGTTGCGCAACAAAGAAGACGCGGCGGCATTCAAGGCACAGATACACCGGCGATACCCTAACCTGATTGCCCTCGAGGATGCGGAATTCTCGCGTTCCTATTCGCAATTCAAGATCCTGAAAGCGACTGCGTGGGCGGTTGGTGGATGCGGCCTGGCGCTCGGCGGGCTGGGCGTGGCTAACACTATGATCATGTCCGTTTTCACGCGCATCCGCGAAATCGCAATCCTGCGGGTGAATGGATTCGCCAACGGCCAGATCGCGGCGATCATCTTCGGTGAATCTGCCATCGTCGCAGTTGCGGGAGCATTCTCCGGGCTGGCTCTGGGAGCCATTGCTCTTTATGCGCTCAAAGAAGTTCCAGCTCTCCACGGATACGTGGATGTCACGATTCGTCCGCTGCTGATGCTCATTGTCGTCGTGTTGGCTCTTCTAACAGGTGTTGCCGGCGCGCTCTATCCTGCTGCGTACGCGATGCGGATCAAGCCGGTGGAGGCTCTGCGCTTCGAATGATGTTGTCAACAAAGTCGGCGGAAGCTTCCTTCGTTGTGCAGGCAACGGAAATATGGAAGAGCTACGAGCAAGGCGCCATCGCGGTCCTCAACGGCGTCAACCTGGAAGCTCGTAAGAGCGAGGCCATTGCACTGTGCGGGCCTTCAGGATGCGGCAAAAGCACGCTGCTGCACCTGATCGGCGGCCTCGATCAACCCACTAGAGGGACCGTGAGGGTGAATGGAGAGCCGCTCGGCCGCGGCCGCGACATGGTGCACTTCATGAGGCACGAGGTCGGTTTCATTTTTCAACTTCACAATCTTATTCCCGATCTCACAATGGAAGAGAACTGCCTTTTGCCCGCTGTTGCCGCCGGCGCGAATCGCACCGCAGCGTTAACCCGACTGCAGGATTTGGCTGAGCGCACTGGCCTTAAGCATCGCCTGAAGCATCGAATTCAGAAGCTGTCGGGCGGAGAGCGCCAGCGCACCGCAATCTGCCGCGCGCTTATGAACAGGCCGGGAATTCTGTTGGCTGACGAGCCGACTGGCTCCCTCGACGAAAAGACAAGCAGCGCGGTTTTCAAGCTGCTGCTTGATCTTTCGCATACTGAAGGCTTGACGCTATTGATGGCAACGCACGATCGCGGCCTCGCGGCCTCATGCGATCGAGTGCTGGAGATGCACGATGGACGAATTCGGACAGACTGCTGAACCAGTTCGCTCCGCCGGCGTCCGGGCAGCCATCCAGCACGCCCTCGGCTGGCTTGTGTTTGGCAACGCGATCGGGGTGATGATTGCAATTCTCTTGTTGCTGCCGCAACTAAACGCCTGGCTCGGGGAATGGACCTACGGCCGATGGATGATGGTCCACATGAACACCGCACTGTTTGGTTGGTGCAGTCTGCCGATGCTCGCACTGTTGTTCAGGGCTTACGGCACCGATCGCGGCAATCTCGACTCCTGGTGCCGGCCGGTTGTATGGCTGTGGTCTGCTGCGCTGCTTGCCGGCTCGTACTCGTGGCTGCAGGGACACTCAAGCGGTAAGCTCTTCCTGGATTGGTCGGGCTACGCGCGTGTGCTCTTTCCCCTCGCCTTGCTGGGGCTCTGGCTCCTGCTGGCGCTCGGATTCGCAAAGAACCGCGACTCGAGATCGAACCGACGAAGCGGGCTCTTCGCACGTCTCACGGGTCTGCTCGCTCTTCTTCCTGTGCCACTGGCGATCTATGTGGCCTCAAGCCCCAATCACTATGCCGCGGTAAACCCGGCCACCGGTGGTCCAACAGGCGCGGGGCAGCTTGAATCCACACTCGGCATCATGCTCATCCTGCTTGCCGTTCCTTTCGGAGTGGCGCGGCGCAAACCTTCATTTGTCCGGATCGCTATTGTTTCCTGGGGAATCTTCGTTGCCGAATCCGCGCTGACCATGTGGCTCGGGGGCGGCGACGTCAGCCATCGGGTACCTGCGCAGTACCTCAGCCTCGGGAGCGTGCTCGTCTGGATCCCTTTGGTTCCCGCCTACTACGCCAAGTTCAATTGGAATGCCGCCACGCGACGCTGGCGCACGGCAGTGATGGCCTGGTGGGCTGGGCTCGTCGTCACAGGCTGGGTGATGTTCCTTCCCGGCGTTCTTGAGCACGTGAAGTTCACCGATGCGCTTGTTGGACACTCACTACTCGCCGTGGCCGGTTTTCTGAGTGCTTACGTCGTCTTCATTATTGTACAGATACTTGGTGAAGAGGATGCTTGGATTCTGAATCGCACCTGGTCGTTCTACGCGTGGAATCTGGGAGTGCTGGCGTACGTGATCGATATTATGATCGCGGGATGGATTGAGGGAACCGATCCTGCTTTCACCATCGTTCCCGGACCGGCACGGAACTTCCTCTATGTGATTCGTCTGCTCACGGGCGTTTCCATGCTTGCCGGTTCTGCTGAGTGGCTCATCGCATCGATGGCGCTGAAGCGGGAAGCAGCTGTCGCGAAAACTGAAGTTCGTGGAGTGAAGGTGGCATGAACCGCTCGTTGCTGCTTGCATACCAGCTGTTGACGGGACTCTCCGATACAGTCACGGGCATCCTGCTTTGCGTGGCGCCTGCGCTCACTCTGCGCATGATGGGCGTACACGCTCCCGTCGATGCCCTGCCGTATGTCGGTTATATCGGAGCGTTCGTTTTGTCGATTGGTCTCGCGTGTCTCTACGGCGCACGCATTGTGCGATTGCCCTCTTGCACCGATCGCCTTGAAACCGTGTGGCTTCTTACCGCGCTCTCTCGAGGAGCGGTCGCTCTCTATCTCCTTCCGGAAATCTCGATCGGCAGCCTCGAGCGCGCATGGATGGGTGTCGTTCTTTTTGACGGCACTTGCGCCCTCATCCAAGCTGTAGGCCTTCGCAGAGGATGGCTGAGAAATGCGCGGTAACGCTTTCACCTCCGGATGGCGTGGCACTGCGCTGATTGCGGTTACCTACGTCTATTTCCTGATCTTCGCTCAGTTTGCATTTCTCAGGCGCCTTGCGGAGCTTGGAATCGACGGAAATGCGCTGAAGGTTGTGATGGCGGCGATGGCGGTGGGCGGGATTCTGCTGAGCTTGCTGACCCCACGCACTCAGCCTGTTTCAAATCCCGCGACTCGCCTGCGGCTGGGACTTGCGATCTCGGCGATCGCCGCACTTCTGACACTATCGCCTCTCGGAACCAAAACGGCCCCCGTGGTTGCATTCCTGATAGGAGCGGGACTTGGGATCACGACAGTTACGCTGGTGACTCATTTGCGCATGTGGACAGGCGAGCGCAGAGGCATACTCCACGTCGGACTTGGCACCGGTCTGGCCTACCTGATTTGCAACGTGCCGGCCGTTTTCACGGCGTCAGCAAGGGACCAGGCTATATTGGCTGCCGCCCTGTGCCTGATCGCCATGGCATTGCCGCTCGCGTCCGCTGCCGCTGTCTCCGGCGACAACCCTCCCAGAGCGAGGGTGTCGTTTGGTGTCGCGCTGGCTTCTTTCGCCGCCCTCATCTGGCTCGATTCGGCGGCGTTTTACATCATTCAGCACACCCAAGCCCTCAAAGCTGGAACTTGGCTGGGCGACGTGCACCTCTGGATCAACGGCGGATTGCACTTCGGCACCGCAATGATTGCAGCCTTTCTTCTGCAGCGTGGCCGTGTCACGACGATCCTCACACTCGCCTTCGGAACTCTTGCTTTTGCGTGCGTGCTCCTGCAAAATCCTTCACTCATCCTGAGCGCATCACTGTTTTACCCGATGGGCGTATCGCTTTATTCAGTGGCGCTTGTTGCCTATCCATCTTTTCTGGCCGGCTCAGAGTCATCTGGTGACCGCGGAAGGAAGGCCGGATGGATCTACGCGGTGGCCGGCTGGATTGGATCAGCTCTCGGAATTGGCATGGGCCAGAACCTCGGGCATGTGCCCCTGGGATTTGTTGCGGCGGCCGGGCTGGTGTTGCTCGCTCCTCTCTGCGTCGCAATCATCAAGTATCGAACCCGCGAACTTGCCCTGGTCGGAGCAGCAGGCACGGCCGCACTCCTTATCTATGGATTGATTCCTGAACAACCGATTGTTGCAATCACACCCGTCGAGCGCGGCCGACAGATTTACATTTCTGAAGGCTGCATCAGCTGCCACTCGCAATACGTGCGGCCCGACAGCCCCGACACACTGATGTGGGGTCCGACGGAATCGTTGGAGGAAATCCATGCACAAAGACCGCCGCTCATCGGCAACCGCCGTCAGGGTCCCGATCTCTCCCAGGTCGGTCTGCGGCGCTCGCCTCTATGGCTGAAGGCGCACCTCATCAGTCCCGCTGAGATCAGCTACCACTCTCCGATGCCGTCGTTCGCATTTCTCTTCTCGGATTCGAGAGGCAGTGATCTCGTGGCGTACTTGTCCAGTCTGCGCGGCGCAGGCGAGCAACTGCAATTGCAGCGCGAAGCCGCGTGGGCGCCTGCTGCAGTGGGATCTTCGGCCGCGAACGCCCAAGATGGTGAGCTCGATTACGAGCGGCACTGCGCGACCTGTCACGATCTTCAGGGGGCTACTCGCATGCACTGGCTCGCTACCTGGAGGAGAGTCCCGCAGCCGCTCTCGGCGCTGCGCGAACACGCCCTGAATCAGTCCCAATCGGAACTCGCGCGGATTGCCAAATTTGGAATTCCCGGCACCGATATGCCGGGTCATGAATACCTCAGCGATGGGCAGATCGCATCGATCGTCCTCTGGCTCAAGCTCGACCCGATGCAGACTACTTCTCGAACCTCACCGCAATGACAGGAGACCACGGATGAAGAACACTGCAAGAACTCTCATGATGGCCCTCCCCCTCTTTCTCGGCACGGGCGCATATGCGCAGCAACAGACATTCACAGTGAATCCGGGGACCAGCAGCATCGGGTTCGCACTTACCGGAACCGGCCATGAAGTCCACGGAACATTTCACGTGAGCAGCGGAACAATCCAGTTTGATCGCAACGTACCGAAGATGTCCGGAACCGTCACTGTCTCGGCGAGCAGCGGCGAAAGCGGCGACAACGGACGCGACAAGAACATGCATCAGAAGGTTCTCGAAGCGGAACGCTTCTCAGACATCACGTTTCAGCCACAGGCTTACACGGGCTCAATCGCACCTACAGGCGACTCCACCATTCTGGTTTCCGGCACGTTCACTTTGCACGGCACGCCGCATGATCTCACCGTGCCCATGCAGGTGCACATCGACGGGCAGAATCTGACTGCAAAAGGAAGTTTCATCGTGCCCTATGTGAAGTGGGGCCTGAAAGATCCCAGCATCTTCATTCTCAAGGTCGCCAAAGAGGTCCACATTGATATGAATCTTGTGGGCACGGTCTCTCCCGCGATGTAAAGCAATCCCTGTTTGTGAGCCGAGTGGCAACAGCCGCGCGTTGGTGAGCCGGGTCTGAATGGATCCAAAGATTGCCGGAAAACTCAATTTCGTTTGAGCCCCAGGTGGATACCTAGGTGGGAACTAACCAATTCGGTGAACTCGGCGAGCGGAAAGGACTTCCTGTAGATCGGGGCGGTCGGATCGTGCAAGCCGGAAGGCCATGATTTTGAGATCCCACTTCCCATAGCCACTCTAGTGGAGTAACATGCTCTCACATAGTCGTTCGAGTGGAGAGAGCCTCATGGTAATGAAAAGGCCGCCCGAAGCCGGAGACATCCTTCAGGGAACGCTGGATATGTTGATTCTTCGGACTCTGATCATGGGACCAGCTCACGGTCACACGATCGCGCAGGCTATTGAGAGAACCTCAGAAAATGCGCTGGAAATCGAACAGGGTTCACTGTATCCCGCGCTGCATCGGCTTGAGGACCGGGAATGGGTCTCGTCGGAGTGGGGTGTAAGCGAAAACAATCGCAAGGCGAAGTTCTACCGGCTAACGAACAAAGGGCGCAAGGAATTGCACGCAGCTACCGGCCGATGGCGCAGAATGACGCGCGCAATCGGGCTCATCCTGGGTGAATCGCTGGAATAGCTGGGAGGAAAACGAGATGAATCTGCGGCGCTTTTATAATCGCAACCGAAGAGACCAGGACTTTGCCGAGGAAATCGAGTCGCACATCAGGCATGAAGAAGACGCTAACCTCGCGCGCGGGATCACCCCCGACGAAGCTCGCCGGCAGGCTCAACTGCGCTTCGGCAATCCACGCACCACGCGCGAGAGAGAATGGCGATACCATTCGTTTCCATTCCTTGAAGGTCTGAGGCAGGACTTTTCGTTTTCACTGCGATCGTTGCGGAAGGATCCTGGATTCACGATCATTGCTCTCCTGGTTATTGCTGCCGGCATAGGCGTAAACACTGCAGTTTTCTCGGTGATTGATGCAGTGCTGCTCAAACCCCTTACGTATCCCGATCCCCAGCAACTCGTTTCGCTGGTCAACACAAGCTCGAGAGGCTCTTTTGCCGGCGCCAGCATTCCGCGCTTCAATCTCTGGCGCCAACAGACCAGCATCTTCCAGCAGGTCGCAGCGATCGATTTCGGCGGTGCCGGATTGAACATTACAGGCAGCGACCACCCTCAGCAGGTGCAGGGCATTCACGTCTCCGCAGATTATTTTGCAATGTTCGGCGCCCCCGTAGTCCTAGGACGCACCTTCACAGCCGCGGAAGACAGCCCTCACGGCGGCCATGTCGTGGTTTTGAGCAACAGCCTCTGGAAGAGCCGCTACGGCGCGAATCCGAACATCGTCGGTACCACCATTCAACTCGATGGACAGCCCTATCTCGTCGTCGGCGTGATCGGCCCCGGCTTCGTCACCGATACACCGGCCGATCTCTGGGTTCCATTCCAATTCGACTTGAACTCGAAGGACATGGTGTTTTTCTTCACCGCCGCTGGACGACTTAAACCCGGCGTGACAATCCCGCAGGCCAACGCGCAAATGCGCCTTGTCGCAGATCAGTTTCGCAGATTGTACGGCGCCAGTTCTCTCCCGCCCGATGGCTCATTCGGCGTCGCCTCGCTTCAGTCGGAAATGATCGGCGATACGCGCTCCCGCCTCCTGGTGCTCTGGGGAGCGGTTGCGTTCGTACTGCTCATCGCATGCGCCAACGTCGCCAACCTTCTGCTGGCACGCGCTGCCGCGCGCAAGCGCGAATTTGCAACGCGCGCTGCTCTCGGCGCCGGCCGGGGCCAGATTATTCGTCAGCTGCTTGTTGAGAGCTTTGCGCTCTCCCTCACCGGCGGACTCCTCGGTCTTGGACTCGGATTCGCCGGAGTCCGCCTGCTGCTCAGAATCAACCCCGGCGATATTCCTCGAATCGGCGAAGATGGCGCGGCAATCAAGCCCGACCTCAACATACTGCTGTTTACGATTGGAATCTCGATTTTGACGGGACTCATCTTCGGCCTTATCCCAGCAATCACTGCATCTCGCGCGAATTTAGCAGGCGCCCTCAACGAAAACAGCAATCATGCGAGCTTTGGAGTGCGAAACGGGAAACTCCGGATGGCGCTCGTGATCGCTGAGGTGGCGCTTACTGTGGTGCTGGCCACCGGGGCGGCGTTGCTCATCCGCACGTTCATGAATCTTCAGGCAGTTGATCCGGGTTTCGCTATGCACAATGTGATGAGCATGTCGATGTCGGTGAGTGGCGACCGCTTCCAGACCACTGCGCCAGTCGCGCAGGTTGTTCAGCAGGGAGCCGACCGCCTCCATTCGGTGCCCGGTGTGATCGACGCAGGGGTGAGCAATTGCCTGCCGATGGCTGGTGGATTCGGAATGAGCTTCGATGTCGTGGGCCGGCCCAAAGGAGGATCAATCTCTTCGGGAGGCGCGGGGTTCTGCTCGATCTCCTATGGCTACTTCAGCACGCTCAAGATTCCCATCCTGCGCGGCCGGGCATTCTTAAAACAGGATGATGCCGCAGCTTCGAGTGTCGCCGTTATCAATAAAGCGATGGCGCATCAATACTGGCCCAACGGCGATCCACTGAAAGATCGCATCCTGATCGGCGCCGGCGCAGGTCCGGCCTTTGCCGAGGGCCCACGACAGGTGATCGGAATCGTTGGGGACACTCATGACAACGGTCCGAACGCTGATCCCACGCCAATGATGTACATTCCTCTTGCTCAAATGCCGGACCTTGAGACGGCGCTGAATTCGCGCGTCGCTCCGCTCTACTGGTTTGTGCGCAGCGAGCCTGACCCTCACACGCTCACCACATCACTTTCCGCAGCTTTGCGTGAAGCCAGCGGAGGGCTTCCAGTTGCGCACATCCGCACCATGGAAGAACTCGAAACTACGAACATCGCCCGTCAACGACTGAATATGTTGCTGCTTTCAGTGTTCGGCGTAGCGGGACTGCTGATGGCAGCGATCGGGGTCTACGGTGTAATGTCCTACGCGGTCCAGCAGCGCACGCAGGAGCTTGGCGTGCGGATGGCACTCGGTGCCCAGACATCGGATCTCCGCAACATGGTAATAAGGCAGGGTATGACGCTGACGTTTATTGGATTGCTGATCGGCGGAGCGGGCGCGTTCTGGCTAACTCGATTTCTTTCCAGCTTCCTCTTTGGCGTTAAGCCTCTCGATCCCCTTTCGTTCTTAACGACACCGCTGCTGCTGAGTACGGCTGCGCTGATTGCTGTTTGGATACCGGCGCTCCGGGCTACGCGAATCGATCCGATGACCGCACTCCGGGTCGAATAGCCAGAATTCCCTACTTGATTGAATGGGGATTTTGACCTAATCGGCTGCTACCAGCCGCGTTCAGGAGCGTGAGGGCAGGCTGTGCTGCTACTACCACTGAGGCTGCGCAGCTCGGCAATTGTCGTGTCACAGGTGAACGAATTGCCAAGTGGCTTGCGCGCCGCTTCATAACGGATGATTGCGAACATTGCGTTTGAGTGCTGTCGGCTTGGGTGGACCGGATCCCCGATCCTCATCCCGCGCCACCGGAGTGTGAGAATAAACGCTCGGACGCGCGCGCGGTGTTCGTCTTACAGATCCCCAACTCGGATATTCGTCGATCGCTCCCCTGAGCGCTTCGAGTTTTTTGGGGGAGTAGGGCTTCACTTCCTATTCTTCGATTTGCGGGAAGCTTGAGCGGGCCGGGCAGGATTCTTTTCAATCCATTCGCGCGCGGCGCAGAAGTTGAAGAATGCCCGGAGGCGCTCGAACGTATTCCGTGTGTTGAGCGACGCGAAATCCCATGTCTCCCAGAGGTGAGATCCCGTCCACAGTTAGCGACCCCAGGGAGACATCCCCGAAGAATTCGATCGCCCGCACCTTGAGCCGGGTATGCTTCTCGACCCTGTCCGGCGCGGAGCTGTTCGCTTGTGCTGCGCAATGAAACGGTCGCATGCATCCTCGAGGATGATCACGTTCTTCGGGCCGTGAAGGGGCACGAGCAATGGCGTGCTGGCGTCCTTTCATTGCATGTCTACATTTCTTCAAGGTACCTTCGGAAATCGTGAGCACGAATGTCATGCATAGCATACGTAGTACACACGCGCCTCTTGCTGCGGCCGCAGACCCTTGAATTTAAATGGCGTGTGGTGGTGGCCAGGGACGGGATTGAACCGCCGACGCCGGCCTTTTCAGGGCCGCGCTCTACCACTGAGCTACCTGGCCTCAGTGAAGACTTTCAGTTGCGAATCCTGCACGGAATCCGGCTTTGCCGGCAAGTAGGCGGGGTACCCGGACAGTGTCCTGCAACGACTCAGGTAGTATAGCAATTCGGCATCGACGAAGCCAAACTCTGAAAACTGCGGGACTTCCGAAGATTCCAGCGTGCCCGTTACCTGCTCGCGACCTCATCCTTAACCAAGCGAAGAGGCACCTCCATCGTGCCAACCTTGCGCGTTCTCTCATCGTAAATTCCGGTGCGCAGCCAGTAATCTCCCTTCGGAACTTTAACGGCTCCGTGCAGCTGAACTCCATTTTTCTCAAATATCGGGTACACATCCGGCTTTACGTTCAGCTGAATGAGATGGTCTTCACGGCTGACGACCTGTCCGTACCGGTCGTAGACGATCCACGAGACATTAAGAGTGTCGTGGCGATTTCCATCGGGCTCCAGTTTCAACCCGACATCGGCCAAATCCACGGCAAAGTCGATTACATATCGGCCGTTCTCTTGATCATTGGGGGTAGAAGAATCACCCGGCTTGAGATCGCCGCGATGAACATGCGCCTTGTAGAGGATTTGCTCCGTCTGCGGCATGCCAAATTCCATGAACGGGGCCAGAGGATCGCGTTTGGTTGGGTCTTGTGACGCTGCGCGCGCCGCTTCCTGCTGGATCGCCCCGGCAGCTCCAGGAAGATTTTCTTCGCGTGCGAAGTAGCCGCGGCGATAAGACAATCTGTACTTACCGTCGCCGGTTTTCACTGCGATGTTCCGAAACGCGCCATTCATATTGGCATTGTCCGGACTGTAGGAGACCGTATAAAAGTCAGCGCTCGATCCAATGACCTTGCCGATGATTGCAGTCAGATCGTTCTGGTTGTAGAACGCTTTGCCCCCGGTTTGCTCGGCGAGCATATCCATTGTCGAGTTGCTGTTTCCCCGCTTCTCACTTTCGTCCAGCAGTCCACCGGAGAATCCTCCCTGTGACTGGCCCGCATTTGGGGGGTTCGCAGCGGCTCCGGGCGGTGCGCCGAGTAGTTGCGCACCATTTGTAATCGTTGGGTCAAGGACGTTTTCCGCCGTGTAAAACTGCTGCACGGTGGTTCCGCGCGCATCGACGGGATAGACCGCGACGCGTGCTGCCGACAGCAGGTTGATCGTGGTCTTGATCGAATCGTCAAAGCGCATGTCGGTCTGGCCGAAGAGTTCGAGCGGGAAGGCACCCGACATCCAGATCACGTTTTTCCGACCCGGAAATGCTCCAAGAAACGTCGCAAGCTGATTCAGATCCGCGAGCGTCTTGTACTCGCGGTCGCTATCCTGCCCGTATCGCGTCTCCTGCAGGAAGTTCTGAAAGGCAGCAACGGATTCCGGCGATACGTTGGGGACGGGACTGTTCGGGCCCTGGTTCTCCTGCGCCACCATCAAAGCTATGATCGAATTGAGCGAACTCAATTCTCCCAGCGATTGAAGCATCACCGCAGCTTCTGCCTTGTCGAACTTGCGATATCCGAGTGCCATCGACAGCAGCGCAGGATCATCCGAGAATCCTTCCACGAAGCTCAGACGCATCCCCATCACGAAGATGGCAAGGCGGGTGCCGGGTTTCAGTGTCTTCAGATAATGTTGCGCCGACCGCCTGAGCCACATCTGATCGTCTGCCGGCGTGTTCAGAGCATCGAGCAGTAACACATTCACCGCAGGCGGCGTAGGCAATGGCGAATAGTTGCTGAAGACATTCGGCGGCAGCGACGGAAACTCCAGCTTCTGGGAACGACGTGCGAGATCCTCAGCGGTATGCTCTTCAAAAAAAGAGAGCGATTGCGGCTTTCCGTCTTCAAGGACAGTGAAGTCGCTCTGCTTGAGTCCCTTTATCGGGTTGCCGCTCTTATCAGTCACCAGGATATCGACCAGCACAGCACGGCTGTTCACCTTCAGGACAGGCTCTCGCTCTTCCTGCGGCTTGCCGATCTGAGCTGATGCCCCCGCCACAAGAAATGTGACCAGAATCGCAACCGCCGCATTCAGACCCTTCACTGGAGCCCCCTTCTTACGACCAAAAGACTAGCACTTCGCTCGTATGCGATTCACAGAAATCCTGTGTTCATGGCGCTTTGTGTTCTGAACCGGTTTTCGAGTTTGCCTGGGGGACCTTTCCACCCTGATGAGGTGCACCGGGCGAGACTCCGGCAACTGGATCTCCGGTGTCCGCTTCGTCGAAGATCATGGTCGAACTGGATCCAAACCGATGATAGTTCGAGAAAATCGTCTGATTAAGCATGGCGATCGGCTTCTGCAGTTTGTGGCTGCCGCGAACGCAGTTCTTCGCGTCCTGCACCAGAAAGGCAAGACTGCGTAACGGGCAGATGGAGCGTCGATTCCCGATAACGACCGGCCCGTATTCGACAACGCTGGCTACGTGGGAAACAGGATCGCCTGGCTGTGACTCCGTTTCCAGCGTAACGCGCAGAATCGCTCCACTTCGCGGGGCGAGTGCAATCGATCCGTGATACCCAGGAATGTCGTGGAATGAGGCACGATCTTCGCAGTGATCGGTAACTTCATAATGCGACGCTGCACGCGGCACAGAGTATCGATAAACTGCTGCGACTCCACCCATTGTGTTTTCCCAATGGTCGAAAGACACAGACCCCTGTTCTATGTCCATCAGTACAACCGCGGCTTGCGTTCCGAACTCGCCGCGGCTCTCAAATTTGACGTCATCAGCCTCGGATAACTCTCTACCCGATGCAGACTCAAGCACCTCTTTTCCATCTCGAAACGTGATCTGCTTCTGCGCGACGTCTCGGCGTCGGAGCCCGGCACTATCGGCGCCTGTCTGAAGGAGGTTGAGCCCCGCCGAAGTGTTATCAAATTTCGTGGTCGTGCGCATCGCTACAAAATCCGGCAAATGTGAGAGCTTCCCGAAAACATAGTCCCGGGCCGCATTGAAAAGCGCGCTTTGCGTCTCTGGATCCGGCGCAGCATGTGGAATTTCTTCTTCCTGAGGAAGTTTCAAGAGTGCGGAACGATCTGCCATCTGCTGCAGGACCATCTGCGCATGCGCGCCGAGTTTGTACTGACCCACCAGACGGTATAACGTGAGCGTGCTCATTCGCTCGGTCAACTCGATGTCAGACAGGCGGGAGAGCGCACTGTCATCGACCATGGGCAAAAGATCGCTGTCGGTGATCTCCGCGACTTCATCCGCGGACCTTGGCTGACGTGTCGTCGCCTTGTTATTCGCTGCGTGTGCAGCAAGAATTTGCTCTATCTGGACAACAGTTGCCCTCTCGACCGCATTGGCCGGCAATGCGAGTCCCGTGAGAATCCCGATAAAGACAAGGAGTCGCAACTGAAATGACCTCTCGGTTTGCCGCTGAAAGCGGCCCGTTTTCGATATCGAGGTTCAACCGAACCTGCAGGCAGCGATGCCCTTCATTAGCCCACGATTCTAGTCCAAATCCAACTCGGAATTGTCTTTAAATCATCTCGACACGCCGGTTTTCATCTGCCGGTGTTAACCTTTCCACAGCCGTAGCCAACATTGTTTATGCCGCTGAAAAAGCCATCTCGCCGCGAATTTCTCGTTGCGGGTTCGACCGCCGCCCTGGCTGCCACGGTACCAGCTAATGCATCGGATGCGCACCTGGGGTCCGGCGTGCCGCACGCCGAAGCAGAATCCCTTCCTTTCCCAACCGGCGAGTTGTTCCAATCTGGCCAGCAACGGACATTCAGCGGCGATCGGGCCACCCAGGTTTCCATGCCGATCGGGGGACTGGGCGCCGGATGCATCTGCATCAACGGCTCCGGCGGCCTGCAGGATTTTTCGATCCGCACCCGACCGGAAACGACCGCTTTAGCCTCCGGATTCACCTCCAATTCGCCCGAGGCGGCGTTTGCGATCCTGCGCGTCAAAGGTGCCGCACCGGTAACCAAATTGATTGAAGGACCCTTCCCGCCTTTCAAGATCTTCGACCAGGGGATCCAAGGACAAGGCCTGCGCCGCGGCGGTTCGGAAGGGTTTCCGCGTTTCGAGAAGTGCAACTTCCGCGGGGAGTTCCCGTTTGCGGAAATCCGATTCGCGGATCAGGCGATTCCCCTTGATGTTTCGCTAATCGCATGGAATCCCTTCATTCCTCTCGACGACAAGGATTCCGGCATTCCAAGCGCCATCCTGGAATACACATTTCACAACACCACATCCAAAGCGGTCGACTTCGAGTTCTCTTATCACTTGTCCCACCTTGCGCCAGGCTGTCGGCCCGACCAGGCGGCAAGCGCAAACGCCGTGATTCAGGGAAAGGGCGCCTTCCTCTTCAACCGCGAGGCTGCTAATGCCGAAGGCTATGGCAGCGCTGCGCTGACGGTGATTGGTGCAAAGCCGCGCATCAAGGCCATGTGGCTGCGCAGCCCAGGCTGGGAGTTCGACTCATTGACGGCATTGTGGCGCGAGGTCTCATCGGGCGCGTTTACAACCAATGACGGCTCCAACACGGTAGACAATGCGGGGCGCAACGGCGCGTCAATCCTTATGGATGGGCATCTTGAGCCCGGCCAATCCCACACCTATCCCGTTGTTATTTCGTGGCATTTCCTCAATTGCTATCTTCGCGAAGGCGAGGCCAGGCAGTCGCAGAATCCGTCGGTCACCGAGGGACAGCCTGGGTGCCGTACGGTTCCCGCGGACTCATCTGCTCCGTGGCATCCGTTTTATTCCACGCTCTGGAAAGATGCGCGGGAAGTTGCCGCACACGTCGAGCAGAATTACGCATCGCTGCGCACGCGGACCATTCAGTTCAAGAATGCGCTATTCAACTCCACGTTTCCGCCTTACGTACTCGACGCCGTTTCGGCCAACCTCGCAATCCTGAAAGCGCCAACGATTCTGCGCGAGGCGAACGGAAACGTGTGGGGCTGGGAGGGCTGTTTCCCTGACGCCGGATGCTGCCATGGGTCGTGCACCCACGTGTGGAACTACGCGCAGGCCTTGCCACATCTGTTTCCCGCTCTGGAGCGCACGCTGCGCGATCTCGAGTTATCGCGATCGATGGATGAACGAGGCCACATCAATTTCCGCGGAGCCATCCCCGACGGTCCGGTGGACCACACCTGGCATGCAGCGTCGGATGGACAACTCGGTGGAGTGATGAAGGTCTATCGCGACTGGCAGATCTCAGGAGACGCGGCATGGTTGAAGCGAATGTACCCGCTCGCCAAGCGATCAATTGATTACGGCATCGCCACCTGGGATCCCGATCATCGCGGAGGACTCTTCGAACCGCATCACAATACGTACGACATCGAGTTCTGGGGTCCCGACGGAATGTGCACGAGCATCTATCTTGGCGCGCTCTCCGCAATGGCAAAGATGGCGGCTGCGGTTGGGGAATCGGGTGATGCGTCACAATACTCCGATCTGGCGCAGAAATGCGCGAAGTTCATGGACGAGACGCTGTTCAATGGTGAGTATTACCAGCAGAAGGTTGAGTTCCAGGACCTTCACGATCAATCGTTCGCGCAATCCATCGCGCATGTCGATGAGAAAAGCAGTGAGATGCAGCAACTGCTTAAGCGCGAAGGGCCGAAGTACCAGTATGGATCTGGGTGCCTCTCAGACGGAGTGATCGGCGCCTGGATGGCAAGCATCTACGGCATCGAGACGCCGTTGGCGCGGAAGAACGTTAACTCAACGCTTCAGGCGATCTTCCGCAACAACTTCAAGACGGACTTGAGCCAGCACGCGAACGCTCAGAGGCCAGGTTATGCGATGGGACATGAGCCCGGGTTGCTCCTTTGCAGCTGGCCGCGCGGTGGCAAGCCGACGTTGCCCTTTGTCTACTCTGACGAGGTGTGGACCGGGATCGAGTACCAGGTTGCATCGCACTTGATTCACGAAGGCTTTGTCGAAGAGGGGTTGACCATTGTGCGAGCGCTGCGCAACCGGTACGACGGGCGCACTCGTAATCCGTGGAACGAATACGAGTGCGGAAACTGGTATGCAAGAGCGATGTCCAGCTTCGCGCTGGTTGGCGCGCTTTCCGGCTTCCGTTATTCCGCTGTAGATCGCACGCTGCACTTCGGCCCGAAGCTGAAGGTGCGGCCCTTTGTGAGTCTCTTCTCGACGACGTTCGGGTTCGGAACGATCGTTTTGGATGGTCGCAAAATCACGGTGAACGTGATTGAAGGTGAGCTACCGATTGAGAAGCTGGAGTTCGCTGATGGCGATGGAACACGCAGCCTTGAGTGGAAGACGACAGCGCGCCCGAACACGCCGGCGACGAAGAGCTTGTAGAGAGGGGATTTGGGATCAGGCTCTGAGGCGGCCTTTTGGCTGCCTTCTTTTTTGTGCTTTTTTGTGGGTGATACGTGCGGTTGGGTTAGTGCTGGTGCGTCAGCCTCGGGGAGAACAGGGAACGAGGGAACCAGGGAACTTCAAGGCAGGGATCGGGTCTGGCTTTGGGCGGATGGGGCTCTGAGCGTTCGAGTTGTGGTGAATGTTTTGTTATCTCGTGTCCGGATCGAGCTTTGTGGATGGCACCGGATGCCGGAGTTTGTCACCCAAGCTGGGCTTTTTCTTTTTTCCTCTTTTTTGCAGTTAATACATGCGATTGGGTTTACGGGCGCATGAGGTTCGGATCGGGCCGGGCGCTCTTGCCTAACAGCTCGTGGGCCTGGGCCATCATCTCGTTTACGAAGCGGGTCGAGGAGTGGTGATTGGGGCTGAAGCGGGCTATCGGTTCTCGCGATTCGCCGGATGCGGCGAGGCGGGCAACTGCATGCTGGCTGGCTTGCATTTGGCGGCTGGGTTGCTGGGGGAGGAGAACGGTAAGGCCCGCCTCTTCGATTTCGGTCAACAGACGATTGGCGAGCTTGATGGCGGAGAGCAGGGTGTCGGCGACGGAACGCTTGATGCGGCCTCCCGCCAAGGCCTGGACGACTTCATTGAGGGCGGCAAGGATGGAGGGCTTGTCCACGAGAGGCGGGAGGATGAGAGGCTCCGATTCCGGGGGTTCTTCTTTGGCTGGCCTGGGCGGGCATTGCGGGTCGTGGTGGCGGCAGAATTTAGAGCCGTTGATGGCGAGTGCGCTGCATCGTTGGCCGTTGTCGAGGGTTTGAGGGCATCGAGGTGTCATGGGTTCTCCTTAGTGAACAGTGGACAGTGAACGAACAGTGATCGTCCGTCCGCGGTTCCCAGTTGGCGTGTTAGCAGTGTTAGCGGAGTCAGCGTGCGCGGTCGCACACGTTATCACTCCTCCCAGCGAAGATTTGCTGGTGGAGCGTGCGCTTGACGGAGTTGGCGTGGTTTGCCTGGGCTCACCGTTTGCTCGAGTGAGTTGGCGCGGTGTTGGTTGTTGGCGATTTCAGTGGTGATTCAGATAGAGATTTGACTGCAACATCATTGTGCGCCGGAGATGGGTAATTGCCTGCAAAATGCGGCGGGTGAATTTTCAGAATGGAATCAGGAACTTAGGAGGGGTAGCGGCGCTGCGGTATTGACTTTTGAAATCGGCAGCACTGCGGAGGCGACTTTGGGTGGAGATCAGGGCGAAGATTTGTCAAAGGGAAGAGTAGACGGTGATAGGTCCGGAACAGTCGTTTCCGAAGTCGGCCCCGCAGCAATTGTCCATTCACGGTTGGCCGCACCTATTTCCACTCGATCGTCGGCAGCAATTCTTCAGCATCTTTGCAGCCCTGATATTTCCAGAGACAATTGAAATTGAAGGAGAGATAGCGCTCGCGAACATGGGCAGGAGTAGCTGGGGTTAAATTGACGTAGGACCTGAAATGCGGAAAAGTTTGAGAGCTTTGTGTGCCAACAATAAACTGCTTGGGGAAGTGTGGCCACGTCTCTCGCTCCCAGAAATCCGCGGTTTGGGCATTAATTCCAGTTCCGATCTGAAGCACGAAGTGTTGCTCCGACACAATCGAGTCTTGCACTCTGAAGCCTGCAACGAAACGGATTCCTTCTCCGCGCCACGCTGCTGGGAGCTTAAAGTTATCGACCTCGAATGTCCAATAACAATCCGTGGGAAGACATGGATCATTGCCTTGAGATCCAAGTGCCATTCCAACGTGCTTTGCTTGCTCGAAACCCGACTTCCCAACCTGTAACGCGGCAATCTGAGAACGCAAATTTCTGGCACGGAGATAGGGTTGAAATAGTTCATAGGACACCGCCGTACCAGCGGCGATCGCCACCAAAACGATTGAACACAGCAGGAGGCTTCTTCTCATTAGAAAGTCATTGAAACCGTTGAGACAGTTTAGAACCTGCCACTTCCTTTCCGCGATGATCCACTGTTGGTTTGGACACCGGAAAGCGCAAAACTGCTCGATCATTTGTCCGGGCAGCCAGAATGCGGTCGGGTAGTGGGCTATACGGAACTTTGTTCGATAACGCCCTCATGCGCCTGTTCGGGTGATTAGGTGTGTTGTCTGCACTCTATACAAGCACTTCGAGGGACCGTTCACAGATCGCAATCGCTCGGCTTCAGTTTCCGCTTCTTCGACATCAGAAAAAGCTTTTACGACTGAGATCGAGTTGAAGGGATTTTCCTCGTCGAAAGGCAGGTCGAGGCGGATGATCGCAAAAAGGTGCGGGTACCGAGAATGCGGTGAGTTCATTGTGACCACGATTTTGTCAGTGCATCCACCGGGCGAGCAACTGGTAACCGTTTTTGTCCGATCCGGGCGTGTGGTGGACAATACGTACTTTACCGGCCGGTAAAGTACGTGTGGGCGGTGATTCGACTGGAACCGAGAATCGCGCACTGGGAGCACTGTGGGCTTTGCTCCTATCATCTGTTCCGGGGGGATATGGATTGATATGAAGGTGACGATGTATCTTTTGGCTGCGCTGCTGCAATTCGGAAGTACTCGGCCAATCAACTGGGAGCATTCGCTTCGTGTCGAAATCAAGGCGGCTCAAGTATCAGTTAAGGCGGATCAGAGAGTCCCAGTGTCCACACGGATTCGCAACTCAGGCTCAAAGGACGCAACGATTGAAATCTGGGCCTGTGCGTTTCCTTCGGAGTGGGTAGTCGACAATCCCTCGATTCATATAGAACAGCCGAATTGTCTGGCCGAAGACCGCAGGTCGATGGTTCTGAAACCTGGCGGCGAATACCAAAGAGATGTGACGATCTCCGTCCACCTCGGCGTCCGAAACCTCAATCAAAAGGAAATGAGCTTCCGAATGGGATTCAGAAATGGCGTCTCGCGAGATGAAAAGCACCAGCCCAAAACTGAAACTGTGTGGAGCAATCTGGTGACGGTGAGCGTAGCGAAAGCCTGATTCTTTGCGCCATCCGCGAGGATTGTGGCCTACTCTTCAATTACCTTTGTGACAACATTGAACCGCAGTTGTTGCTCGGCGAGTAACTTTTGTGTAGGCGATTCTCCCGCAATCATGAAATTGGACAGGGCCAGATCATTCAGTCGGGTAGCATCTGAATGGTCCGCCAAGTGGGCGGATGGAAGGCTTTGGGAACAACGAGACTTCCACTGGATAAGCGATCACTGAGGCGGCCGTACCGGCATCTTTACCCTCGTAGTCGCTGCATTTGGGCATCGGCGAGTGAGCTAGGCCCGTTTGTTGTTGCAGCTTGATCCAGCAAATCTCGCCGGATTTCGGAATGGAGCAGCCGCTGTTAGCAACCCGAAGATAGCGAATCACGACCTGACTGCCAGATGTTGGTGCGAAGTTCAGATCCCTCTCTCCACGAGCGCGAAGCATGACGGAGTCCTCGAATAGCTTCGTCTGTGCATCGGACTCGAAAACACTGAACGGAATTCCGCTATTCTCGTCCCCATCAGGTCGTTCGAGGAATACTAGATTGTGTTTCACTCCTGCGAAATACCCATTCCAGCTCTCAAACGTTTTGAGCTCTGGAATCCATTCCTTGAATTCCTTCTCATCCGGCTGTAGCATCGACGAGCATTTGGGAAGCCGCCCAGGCCGAACGGATGCGAGTGCTATTAGTTCCGCGCCTTTCATACCGGGATCGTTTCGTTCCTTGATCATGAAGTGGCTGTAATACCAGCAGGTCACCGTTAGATGCCTGTTGTCGCTTCGCATCAAGTTCTGCGAGGGTCCAAGGTCTAGAACTCTCTTGTGTACTGGTTTGTCGAATGACTCGGCGAGTCCAACACTCGTTACTAGGAAAGCGAAGAGGAAACTGCCCACAAAGGTGCGTTTGTTCATTCTAAGCAGCCTCGTTGCGAATTCAACGTAGTAGAGCACTTCTGACGATCTCCCCGCAAAGTCACACAGTGTAGTTGCGGTCGAATAGTGGTCCACTCGTACTCATAAGGCAACAATCGCGTGAGGTGTTGCACAAAGAGTAGTCAGCGGTCACTCGCCCCACACGATTGAGTAGACCGCGAATATGCGGTACGGGCCGGGTTCGCAATCATTGAAGGACCCATCATCCCCGATTTTCCAAGCCTGCTCGAAAGACTCAAACAGAGCATGGCTATTTGCACCCAGTTCCTTCGCCAGGCTGGTACACGCGAGCGTCGCGCATTCCGGTGAAGTACGAGCGGTGAAGTTAACAACGTCAAAGCCTTCGAGCTGTTTGGTCGACGGCTTGTAGACGGCTGTCTTGAACGATGGGTCGCAAGCCCACGGAAGCCACTGCTCACCATCGAACTCCATTTCGTGAGCCTCGTAGTAGAACAGCGAAGTATCGCGAAGATCGATATGATTCTCTTCCGCTAAGCGCCTGATGACTTCGGGTGAATCAAACAGCCAGTAGCCGTTATGGCTCCAGAACTTGATGTAGTCGGCAAAGTTCTTGGAAACGCAATCACAGACCGAGTAGATTTCATTGACGTTCGTACCGTCAGTCCACTCTGGCCTCCTCTGGGCCCGTTGTTTCGCCATGTAGCCGACTGGAATCATGCTGGTGTCAGTTTGCCATTATCTCCGGGATCGCGGTCGAATTGTGGCCGATGGAGAAGTTTCAAAATGAGCCAGAATCATCCACCGGTCACCGTCCGCTTCTGGAAACCGGAAGATTTGCAAAGGGAAGCATCGGCGGTTATTCGACCCGAACCTCAACTCATAACCCAAATTCCTGGATCGATTCACGTAGGCTCGGAAAGAAATATAACGCTGCACAGCGAACTGCAGAGTACCTGGCTCGACATCCCTGAACGTGAAGAAACACCGCAACCAGGAGCGCGAAGCTGTGTCTATGTGTGGCACTGGGTCGAGGTCAATCGTGGTGGAATTAGGCAGACCAGATCAATCGGGCCGCAGCGTTGCGGCGGAACAGGATAGCGATATGACACGGACACTTTTGCTGGTACCCGCATTTGCGGTGGCTCTGCTGGGCAGCACGAAGATTGCGAAGGCACAGGAGTACTACGGCCCGCGACAGTACTACTACGAGCAGCACGAGGCTGAGAGGGCGTGGGAGCGTCAGGGCTTCTACGACGGGGTGAGAGGCGCTGACCGAGATTTTGAGAAGGGCCGTCGACCGGATGTGAACAATCGCCATGAGTATCGAGATCCGCGCCTTCCCCGCTGGGAGCGGCACGAATATCGGGAAGGATTCCGACGTGGCTACTATGAGCGAGTCAAGCAGATCTACTATGGTCGGCAATGGCGAAACGACGACGATGATTAGTGGCTTGAGTAGGATTATTTCCCTTTAGCCGGTGATACTCCCGCGATGCGCGTTTCAGGAACGTCGTAAGTATTCAGAGCGGATACTTTTCACCACCTCACCGGCATTCTCTTCGAGTCGGTCCTTCACTAGGACGTGGTCAGGGGCGTTTCAATTTGACTTGTAGTTTCTGGCCCGGAGCGAGGTACATCAGCGTGTCAGAACTGTCACCGTCTGCAGCCATCGCCGCCCCAGGAGCCAACATGAAAAGAAACAATGCCGCGACTCCCGTAACCACGGCGCATGGAATACAAACCGATGCAAGGACGCCCGTTCCCCAGGCTGCTGCCCCACTCGCTGCCAAAATGCCGCCTACGTAGATCAAAACCGGTGTGTGCTCGCCGGGTTCAATGATCGCAGCCACATCTTGAGCCTTATAGATCGTTAGACGGCCATGATGATCACAGACAATTTCGCTTGTATTGATCGATTGCATCATGCACGTGTGGCGTTTCTTCGGATGGGAAATCGTGACAATGTAGATTTTCTTTGTAGTGTTGGCAGGGTATACCGGGGCAACTTCCCACGCCGGAGCCGGAGAGTTTTGGCCGGACGCCGCGACTGCAAAGATTAGAGAAGACGCGACAAAGATGATGATGTTGCGGTTCACAGTTGAAGGGATCATAAACGGCGTCCTCCCGGCGCTGATCACATGAGAACGCGTCAGTTGATTCGAATGTTGGACGATTATGACAGTCACTGAAGTGGCACAGCCCGATGGTGCCACTGGTCTTGGTCAGTGAACTGTATCAACCACGGATAATTTCCGAGTAGACGGTGATTGGCCCAAAAGATGAATTCAGTTCCTCCGGCGATACAGCCAGAACGAAATGACGCCGGCTTTCTGCATCTAAACTGGTCATCAAGTGAGTGGTGCGATGCGAAAATCTGCTTTGTTCTTTCTTGCGCTGGGGCTCCTCCAAATCACATCAAGCCTTTTCGCGCAGCGTGTCTACCTGGGATTCGACAAAAACGACTACCCCGGGGACTCCGTGCTGAGTACTCTACGCGGGTCTTTCCACTTCACCAGCTACTGGCTAAACAATCCGCCTGGACTTGGCCACAACCCGTGGGCAGGAAAGCGATCTCTGATCAAACAGCATGGTCTTGGTTTCCTCGTACTCTTCAATGGCAGGCTTCACAGCCAACTGCAGTCTAAGGACGCAGCCGCACTCGGAAGCCAAGATGGCAACGCTGCAGTGGATTCGGCTGCTCGGGAAGGGTTTTCCCGAAATATTCGCATCTTTCTGGATCAGGAGGAAGGCGGGAGACTACTACCTGATCAGGCCGCATACATCCGTTCTTGGATAAATGCCGTACGCCGACGCGGAGCGCGAGCGGGAGTGTATTGTTCTGCAATAGACGTGAAGGAGGGAAACAGCCAAATAAACACAGCGGCAAACATCCTGCAGCTAGAGAAAGCCGAACCGGCGAAAACGCCGCGAAACATCTCAGACCTAAGCCTTTGGGTAGCCAATGACCAGTGTCCGCCAGCACCGGGATGCACAACCGTCAACCTACAGCCTTCGGCAGGTGCACGGCTAGATAATCGTCATCAAGTTGAAGTCTGGCAGTATGCTCAGTCACCCCGGCGACAGCAATTCAGCGCAAGTTGTCCCAAGAATGCGGCACCAGACGGAAATTGCTACGCACCAAATCTTCCTCACAGCCCTCAAACGTTCATCGACCTAGACGTCGCAACATCTCCAAACCCCTCAGAGCAACATTGAGAGCCATCCTTCTTTAACCAATCGGTAAAAGAAGGGTTGGCGGTAATCCTACCGCGACCGCAAGACAGGAGATCTATCTGGTTGCATTTTCAGACGAGGTTAACTTGCGACCACGCAACGCCGGAAGAGCGATCAATCTTGAAGGAACTGGTCTGCGTGATTATTGTGGGGCGGGAATGTAATTCGTTAGCACATGGGTGTTCGTGTGGGCACAAAAATAGAACCTTAAATGTTCGCCGTCCTCACACAGAACGACTTGATCTTCTTTGTGTGGGCGGGCGAGACAGGAACCATCGCAAGTTAAAGGGAAAAGGCAGCGTGACAGACAGCGACCGAAACGAAGCCATATTGCTTCGTTCATTCGGCGTTGCGGCGTGAACGGCTTCCGAGGCTTTCTCATTGGGCCTCTTTCTGCGTGACGAATTGCGTGCGCAATTGATCGAGTTTCTGGTTCAAGCAGCCATTCGAGCCGTTGCGGTTGTGATAATGAAACGTCCCTCCACGCCCTGCAATCAAGAGATGAATGGGAGTGCCATCATCTTTGGTAATGACGCCACCGCACGAAATCATGGGTAGCCATTTAACGAGTGCGGTTCGATGAGCCGCTTCAATTTGACGAGCGGTGGTCGGGTTTCCCGGCTTCGTGCTCTTTCGGATGTGCTCCCCGCAACAGGGAGCGACAGTCTGGAATGTCTAGTAAACACGTCTGGCACGGTGTACTTGAAAGCAACTTCCGGGTTGACGGTGATCCGACCGCGATCAGGATTGGCGACTAGCGATCTGTTAAATTGATCGAAAACATGGCTGGGTTAGTCCTCGATATCTACGTGGCATTCATCGTGCGTTGGATCATGATCTTCTGGCGCAGGGCTGAGAGCCACAGATGGCCAACGGTGACCGGTACCGTCGTTCGCTGCCATTTGGAAAAGCCCGGCGTTGGCTGCATGTACGTGGTGCTCAGCTACAAGTTCAAAATGAACTTTGAACGCTATCACGGTTCCATCAAAAAGCCTTACATCTACGACAACTATGCGGAAGCCTATGTACGGCACTTCGCAGGGGGCAGCGAGCTAGAGATTCGGGTCGATCCGAATGACCCCACTCGATCCTGTCCGGTCATCGTTTAATGATGGTCCTTTTGCCGTTCGTACTTTACCGGCGGGTAAAGAGTTGGCGCTGACTCGGGCGCAATCTGTTCGATGCAGCGCCGTGTTATATATTGTGGGTTTCGGTGAGAGGTGCGGACAGTGATCGTTCTCTATCCAGAGGCACTGAACCAACGCCCGTTTGCACTGGACCTCAGGACTCTCACACACGAACTTCTGCTTCTGATTATCTGGGTACCTGTTGCCGGGATCGCCTTTCTCGTGACGCTGTGGTTTTTGATGGTCTACAAGGCATTTGCGGGTGAGGTGTCTCTGCAGGTCGCCCTTAAAGCCTCACTGCGCGTGGGACTTGCCGTCTACCTTTTCTTGCCTCTGTATCAGACGCCATTCGTCCTGTTGGGGCCGGGTGATGCTTCCGCCATTATTGGACTCAGCCTGAATGGTCTTATTCTCATCCTCGGAATCTTCGCCGCTGTGCGAGTGGTAAAGTGCGCCCGGATTCACGTCACGATTTGAGACTGCACGCACGTGCATGAGCTTGCAATGGCTCGATTCAGCGTGATGGGCGCATTGTGGCCTACACTTCCATTACCGAAAAGGGTGCAATTTCCCGCGAGGGCGCGGTCACTCAACGACGGACATCCACCACCGGGTTTCACTTGCCGGTCGCGTCCACGTCTCTTCCATAACGATGTTCAGGCTTACATCGTCCAGCCCACTTGGTACAGGATAACGACGCACAGCGGCACGGTGTTGAGGCGCTTGGACTGAGATGGTACCGACACTGTTTCCCGAGATGTACTTGCAAGTGAACCCGCCGTCCAATCCATCATCTCTGTCGACCACATTCGCCTTGGTGAGTCGGAGACGATTCATGATGTCGTCGTGCAATGCATTCAACAACTCCGACTCCCGGCCGGCCTGCATCGTGAATCTCGGCGTGAACCCCCCAAAATGCCGAATAAACTTGATCAATTGTGAAGCTCCGTTTGAATGTCCACCGTCGTGGCCCTCACCCGTATACCTGAATCTAGCAATCACTTGTTCCGGATCGTAATTCTGATAGAAGGAGCTTTCATTCTCTGGGCCTGCAATGAGTCGGTGGGCGTTGATCCACCCATTGAGGCCGACCACCATTGCCCAAGCCAGAACGAGCACGGTGATGGACCCGATAAGAATCCTTTTCATCTCAGCTCCCAACACTGCGGTCTGATCATTCGCTCAATTCGTTGCTCACAGCATACTTCTTCCATTCGGCGCGAGTCAGGTAATTCCTTCCGGAAATCCCAGCAACGCATTCCAAATTCAGAGTTCGAGCGGATGGTGGCCGATCCTTCCCTTACCCGTTTTGCACCAAAAATGGTAGGGTCCGGTTGGGCGGTTACTCGACCGCGAACACGATCGAGCTGCTCTATCATCAAATGCGGCATAGGGCTATGGTCGAACGATATCCTCCAGCGAGGAGACTGAATATGAATCTCAGTCGAGTGCCGGACAGAACCAAAGGCGAGGTCCATCTTCTCGTTGAAGCCGAGGTACGTAAGATCGCTGATGTCAGCATCGTCCAGGGCCTCCAGACATTCATAGTTGAGCCGCGTCTTGAAATGAGAACTTGGGGATGGGAAAGGCCGCTTGTGGACTACCCGGTCTGGATAGTTGCTGAAAGTTCTCGCTACGATTACGGGATCGCGTTTTCAGATTACGGGTTTGCACCTGAGCACTCGTGGGGACTCGTCTTCCTGTCGCACAGAGGATTTGACGCAGATTACTGCTGGTATCCCACGTTGGGAGATGCGTACAAGGACTCAAGGCTCCTTGAGGAGCTTGCGGAACGACCAGCGGAAAATCGCCAGTCGGATATTGCATAGTGCTCGACTCCTCAGAATGGAGACGCTATAGCTGTCGGAACGCAAAACGGCAACCGCTGTTCCGAGTTCCGAGATGGTCGTGGACAATTGGGAAATATGGTGATGTGGCTCACGTTGGTTCCGGATGGACTCAGGCGGAATCGCAGAACACTGAACACGGTCGTGCAAATCTCAAACCCGTGACTCGATGTCGACCATCTCAGCCTCAGAGTATTTCACGAGAAATTTCCCGTGGGTTCGAAGGCCCTTCTCGATGGCAACGACGCTAAGTATGGCGCACACATCGTCGGCGGCTTCGGCCTGCATTACTTCTTTCGTACCGATCTCGGCTAGCTTCC
>Ga0207694_10000160_pt1 | contig 68770 bp, 65 predicted proteins | sample KBSC34metaG_FD_184353 | JGI IMG/M metagenome (GOLD analysis project Ga0207694, IMG submission 184353) | Corn rhizosphere microbial communities from Kellogg Biological Station, Michigan, USA - KBS C3-4 metaG (SPAdes) (version 2) | ecosystem: Host-associated > Plants > Roots > Rhizosphere > Soil... | reverse complement strand
TTTTCGTGGCCGAACAGCTCGGCTTCCATGAGGGTTTCAGGGATTGCGGAGCAGTTGATGGCGACGAATGGCCTGTCGCGGCGGGCGCTTTCGTAGTGGAGCGCTTTGGCGATGAGGTCTTTGCCGGTGCCGCTTTCGCCCTGGATGAGGATGGTGGAAGCTTCGCAGGAAGCGACCTTGCGGACGAAGTTCATCAGCTCGGTCATTTTGGGGGAGACGCTGACGATGCTTTCAAAGCCAACGCCGGGGCGAGGGCGGGCGGGCAGAGACTGAGGATCGCCGCGGCGAGCGCGGGATTCTTCAAGGGTGTTGAGGATGACTTCGTGGAGGAGTTCGAAGTCGATGGGCTTACCGACGAAGTCGACGGCGCCGAGCTTGATGGCGGCTTTGACGTCATCGAGCTGCGGGTCGGCAGTGATCATGATGACGGCGGGGGCCGTGTCGGGGTTTTTCTTGAGCTGGTCGAGAACCTCGATGCCGGTGAGGTCGGGGAGTCGGACGTCGAGGAGGACGAGGTCGGGGTTGTCGCGCTCGGCGAGACGGAGGGCGGGTTCGCCGGCGTCGGCTTCGAGGACCTGGAAGCCCCACTCTTCACATTTTTGACGCAGCGACCAGCGCACGAGGCGTTCGTCGTCGACGATGAGGATTTTTTCTGCTGGCATCGGTTCTCTCATGTACGACTGAATGCGACCGTTTTGGGCAGTTGCCGTTCTTTATGCATGCGCTGTGGTGATGGGGATCTTTTGTCAGCGGGACCCTGGGTGTGTGATCCCCGATACAACGCTTGAGTTCATTAAAGGCGGGAAGGGGCGGGAAGAATGTGATGAGGATCACGGGACAGGGAGGGACAAAGGGACGTGAGGGACTGACAATGGGCCGACGCGTTGGCAGGCAGAACGCGGAACTTAAGGCATGGGGAACGTGCACTTCACGAGTGTGCCATCTCCTTTTCGCGATTTGATCTCGAGGGTTCCTCCGATGATTTTTGCCCGGTTCTCCATGGTGTAGCGCCCGAATTTGTCCACGACCTGGTCTGGATCGAATCCGACTCCGTCATCGCGAATCAAGAGTATTCCGGAAGCGCCGTTGGAGGAAAGGCTGACCGAGATTACAGACGGCTCAGCATGCCTGAGGGCGTTGTTGAGTGCTTCCTGGGCAATGTAGTAGAGGTGGTACGCCACCTCCTGACTGGTTATCAATACCGGCGGATCGCATTCAAACCGGCAGTCCAGTTGCGCGGTCTTCGAGATCTCCTCGGTAGTTCGCGCCAGGGCCGTCCACAAGCCATCATCCCCGATCAGCACCGGCGCCATGCCGCGAGCCAATTCCCGGGTTCTTTGGATTGCTTCACCGATCAGTGAGACGATTTTTCGTGCCTCCGCGGTCTCAGGGCGGTGGCCTTTGTCCAGACTGTTTTCAAGGTATTTCGACATGAGCCCGATCCCGGTAAGCCGCTGTCCGAGGTCGTCATGGAGATCCTGTCCGATGCGACGCTGTTCCCGTGCACTTACATCGAGCATTGCCCGCTCCAGCCGCTGCCGCGCTTGAACTTCGTCCGCGAGCTTTGCATTGGCCATGCGCAACTGCGCCGGGCTGGGGATCGCCATGGCCTGGGGGATTAGTTTGAGAAACAGTACTGCGGTCACTGCCGAAGCCACGGCTGTGATGGCTTTGACAATGCCTGCGAACCGGTAGGCGGGGTGCCAGATGGTCCAGACCTCCAACAGATGCGTCGTGCCACAACCGAAGATGAAGACTCCGAACATGACGAACATCCAGTGGAACGGAACGTCAGGGCGCTTCTTCACGAATGTTGCGAGGGCGAGGGGAATCATGTAGTAGGAGAGAGTGATTATCACGTCAGAAACGGCGTTCAGCCAAAGCACCTCTGGCGCCCAGCGGTAACAGAAACCGTGAGGCATGAAATCCGTTGAGAAGATGTGCAGAAAGAAGTTCCACATACGTTACTTGCTCCGCAGTGTTCCAGCCTCCACAATCGCTCGGATGAGATGTTCGAGGAAGCAAGAAAATGATCGACTTGGGCGCGAGAGAATGGCAAGCACTAAATGGAAGGAACAGCATTAGGATTGTTCTCTATCAAAAAACGGAGGAACCTGCGGCACGCGAGCCGGTTGTGGAATGACTCATCAAGGACTGAGATCCGGGCCCGATCATTCGGAGATTGTTTGGCGAAATGTCACACTTTGGCGTTCTATGCCGTCCCGCCTTTGAAGCTAGAGGAGGAAGAAGCTATGAGACGGGCCTTGATTATGATTTTTGGGGGTCTGGTTGCAGCGGCTCTGTTCGTGGCGTTTGTGCATGCTGTATTAGTGGCCGCGCACCTTTCAACTTCCGCGGCCACCACAGTTCAGGGGTTAACTCCGCGGCGTGTGTGGGCCTCAGTGGCGATTGCACTCGGCCTGGCAGGAGTCATCGCAGGATCGATGTCGCTGGTGCGCGGGGCTCGTCGGATTGGAAATCGTGGGCGGAAAGGCGCAATCGTGGCCCTCGTGACCGGGGTTCTTGCAGTGATCAACGGTGGTCTAAATCTCGCGGTCGCGACTGGCGGACCGGGCAGCGGCAATGGGGTGGTGGGAGGAGCGGCTGCGTTTGTCCTTGGCTTGATCGGCATGGCCATGGGCGGGCTGAACCTGTTCCGCAGCCGCCGCAGGGTTTTACAGTCGGAACAAGCGATGTGAGGTAAATGAGCGAGAAGTCGAATCCATCTGACAGCTTCGAGCCCTACCGGAGGCGCCTGCTTGGGCTTGCATACCGCATGCTTGGCTCGATGGCGGACGCCGAGGATGCAGTTCAAGAAGCTTACTTGCGCTGGCACTCGGCCGATCGCGACAGGGTGTCAGAACCCAGGGCATTTCTTATGACCACGACGACGCGGATTTGTCTCGACATGCTGACTTCGGCACGCGCCCGGCGCGAGGAATACGTTGGATCGTGGCTTCCCGAACCGATCTTCGAAACGGCAACACTGGCGCCTGATCGTCAAACGGAACTGGCTGGGGATCTCTCATACGCATTGCTGCTGACGCTGGACCAGTTGTCGCCGCTGGAACGAGCAGCCTTTTTGTTGCATGACGTTTTTGACTTCTCGTTTGCCGAAGTGGCTACGGCGCTGGAGAGGAACGAGGAGGCGTGCCGGAAACTTGCCTCTCGGGCCCGCACAAATATAGGCGCGGTGCGCCCACTTGGCATTGCAGCCCGGCCGGCCTCTGCGGAGGGAATCGCTCCTAAGCATGCGGAGCTGTTGTCGGCTTTCACAAAGGCAACAGGCTCAGGAGATCTCCATGCGCTCATGCAACTCCTCGCGAGCGACGCGCGCGTCATCACTGATGGAGGCGGAAAGGTTCGCTCGGCATTGAAGCCCGTTGAGGGTGCAGATCGCGTCGCTCAGTTCCTGGTGGAGGTTACCCGCAAGCGTCCAGGAGCATGGTGGCGGGATGATTTTACGATGCGCTTTGCGATGATCAATGGTCTGCCTGGCGTGGTGGTGGATGCGCCGGAGGGACCGGTGCAGACGTCCGCCTTTGAGATTGAGGACGGCCTTGTTCGAGCGCTGTACATCGTGCGCAACCCGGACAAATTGCGCCACCTTGCAACTGGGAGGGCGGCGAAATCTGGGGCAATTAGTTAACGGACCCAATGAGTTCCGAAGGACAGGTAAGCACCCGCACAATCGTGAGTCAGGCGACCTGAGCGGACTCGGGGGTTTGGGTGAAGGGGAGCTGGACTTCGAAGGTGCTGCCCTTGCTGGATTCGCTGCTGACTTTGATCTGACCATCGTGTTCGTCGATGATGCGGCTGACGAGCGAGAGGCCAAGTCCGGTGCCGGTGGGTTTGGTGGTGTAAAAGGGGCGAAAGATCTGGGTGATCTGCTGTGGAGACATGCCGCGGCCAGTGTCGGTGATGGAGATGATGGCGCGGTCGTCTTGTGAGCTGACGCGGACGGTTACGGATCCGCTTCCCTCAATCGATTGAACGGCGTTCAGCAGGAGATTGAGAAGGACTTGGTGGATCTGGTCGCTGTCGTGCTCGACATCGAGGAGATCGGGCGCGGTCACGACCTCGATGCGTATGGGTTTGGAGAGGACCTGCTGGCGGGCGAGCATGACTGCGTGTTCGACGGTGGTGTTGAGGTTGCTCTTCATCATGCGGGGAGGATGAGGACGGGCCGTCTGGAGGAGGTCGGTGAGGATGCGATTGATCTGATCGATCTCGAGGCGCACGTCTTTGACCATAGCGCGGGCTGGGCTGGTGGCGGGGAGATCGCGACCGATGATGTCGACGACGCCGGCGATTCCGGCGAGGGGGTTGCGGATCTCGTGGGCCAGACCGGTCGCGAGTTCGCCGAGTGTGGCCAGGTGCTCTGCGCGCGACATCTGAGTGCGATGCATGGTTTCTATCTCCAAACGGCTTTCTTTTAATTGCTGCACCATCTGATTGAAGTTGCGGCCCAGGTCTCCGATTTCGTCGTTGCTGAGGCAGAAGGAGACGGTGGTGTCGAGGTTTCCGCGGCTGACGAGCGCCATCTTCTCCTGGAGCTCGACCATGGGGCGCTGGACGAGATAGGCCAGGACGGCGATGGTGACTCCGCAGACAGTGACGGATCCTGCTCCGGCAAGGAGGAGGAGGGCGTCGCGATCGGGATCGCGCAAGGTGAGCGTTGCGATGGTGAAGAGGAGCAGCCCGGCAATGAGAACCAGGACAACGGGCAGGATTGCCTTGATCTGCCAGTTGACGCGTACGTTGTGCATCTGGAAATCCCTTTAATGGGCCCGAGCAGCCGATCCCAGACAGAGATAAGCACGTGGTTTTCCAGAGGCGGTTGGAGGAATGACGGGCAGGACGAAAGGAGTTATGCGGTTTTGGGAAGCGGCTTCTGGGGAAAATCGCGCACGTGATCAGAGATTTCGCGCAATCAGACAGCCGTTGGAGAGCGGATCGGGCGAGATGGGGCTTTTGGCGGGCGAGATGCGGGAGAAGGCCCATGATGTGATCCAAATCACGGATGGGTGGCAATTACGGATATCTAATCGAGTTGCGAAAACCCCACATTCGAGTCGGATTAGAAGCAGTGGTGGGATCGCGACACAACTCCCGGAAACGGCGAGATGTTTGCAAGAGAGTTATCTAGAGTTCGTATGAAATTGCTTCCTCTTCGCACGCGGCCATGGCACCTGCTCGGTGATGCGGCGATCTATGCCGGGATATTCGCGCTTCTGATTCTTCTGTCCGGGACATGCGCTCGTGCAGCTGTGCATCCGGTGCCGCTGGATAAGAATGTGGACGCGAAGAAGTGTCTGGAGTGCCATGAAGACAAGACGAAGCACAAGTTTGAGCACTCGGCCATGCAGGGAGGATGCCTGACCTGCCACGAGGTGCGGGTGAGCAAAGAAGTGACGCGGGTGAAGCTGACGACAGCGACGACGTCGGCGCTGTGTCTCTCGTGCCACGAAGACAAGACGGCAAAGAACATCAAGGGCGTGGTACATCCTCCGGCGGTGCGGGATTGCATGACGTGTCATGACGCGCACGGGAGCGAGAACAAGAATCAGCTGGTGAAGGCTGCGTCGGGCGATGCCAAGGAGAACCTCTGTCTGAATTGCCACCAGACGGGAATGCACGTGGCGGAGAAGGGGAGCCGTCACGCGGCGCTGGATGCGGGTTGCGATACGTGCCACACAACTCACAAGACGGGAGCGGAGCCGACAGTGGAGAACCGCTTCCACTTGACGAAGGCTGCTCCGGCGCTGTGCGTGGACTGTCACGACGTGAAGGATGCAGAGCTCCAGAAGAAGCACAACAACCAGCCGTTTGGGACTGCGAACTGTTTGCAGTGCCATGATCCACACCAGTCGGACCAGCCGAAGCTGATGGTTAAGTTTCAGCATGCGCCGTTCCAGGGCAATGGATGCGATACATGCCATCAGCCTGCGAAGGACGGGAAGGTGGTGTTGACGCAGACGGACGTGAAGCTGCTGTGCGTGACCTGCCACGAGGACAAGGGTAAGGAGATTGAATCGGCAAAGGTGCCGCATCCGGGAGCAGCGGGCGATTGCACGGACTGCCACAATCCGCACGCGAGCAAGCAGCCCGGATTGCCGAAGACGGATTCGGTGAGCATCTGCCTGGGATGCCATAGCGACATCGATGAACTGCGGAAGAAGCCCGCACACCATCAACCGGCATTTGCGCAGGGATGTTCGACGTGCCATACGCCGCATGGAGGAGAGAACGATCACCTGCTGCGTGCGAAGGGAAATGCTCTGTGCCTGGAGTGCCATGGACCGGATTCACAGGCGAAGCGGGATGAAGCGAATCACGTGTTGACGATTTTCAGCGGGAAGGTTCGTCTACCCGAGGACTACTACCAGAAGAACAAGGTTGCGATTCTGCCGCTGCGGTTCGGACTGGGGCACCCGGTGGAGTATCACCCGGTTTCAGATGTGATGGATCCTTCAGACCAGACGAAGTTGAAGACGCCGCTGAGCTGTTTATCGTGCCATCAGCCGCACGCGTCGAGCCAGGCGGGATTGCTGGTGAAGGACCAGACAAACAACATGGCGTTCTGCGACAACTGCCACAAGAACCGGCTGAATATGAAAGACACGGTGCTGCCCGGGAAATAGGTTGGAGATTTGAAAATGTATTTCTTCCTCTACAAATCGATTGGCAAACGCGTTGCGCTGGGGATGGTGTTTCTGGTTGCGGCGTGCGCGCTGGTGACCCCTGGTGCGCGTGCTGACAAGAAAAAGAAGAAGAAGGTGGAGGCTCCTGCTGCGGAGGTAGGGCCGAGGAAGTTCGGTTTTGATCCGACGAAGCTGGTGTGGCCGAGTCCTCCGAATGTGGCGCGCGTGAAGTGGGTGAGCTATTTTGCCGGACAGAAAATCGATTACACACAAACAGATAAGAAGAAGGCCAAGGCGAGCTGGATGGATCGGCTTGCGGGTGGGCAGACAGAGCAGGAGAAATTCAACCCCAAGGATTTTCCGTACCAGATGATTGGGCCGTATGGGATAGCAATCGATTCGAAGGGACTGGCCTATGTTGCTGACCAGAGGGTCGGTGCAGTGTTCATTGTGAACACGGAGACGCAAGATGTGCAGATGATCCGCAATGGGTATGAGGCGCATTTTGGGTGGGTGAACGGGGTGGCGATTGACGATGACGACCGGCTGTTTGTATCCGATGGGAAGCTGCACAAGGTGCTGATCTTCAATGCGAAGCATGAGGTAGAGGGACAGATCACGGAGGGTTTGGAAGATCCGGTGGGGCTGGCGATCGACACGACGAACCGGTTTCTGTACGTGGTGGATACGCAGCAGGACCAAGTGATTGTGTACGACGCGGACACGCTGAAGCTGCTGAGGCGGATCGGGACGGGCGGGAAGAATCATTTTCTGACTACGCCGGGAGATTTCGGCGCGCCTCAGGGAGTGGCGGTTGATGGCGAAGGCAATGTGTACGTCACCGACACGATGAATAACCGTGTTGAGATTTTCGATGCGGATGGCAATTTCATCAGCGAGTTTGGGAAGAACGGAGATGGGCCGGGATATTTCGCGCGCCCGAAAGGAATCGCGGTGGATGCGGACGGCCACATCTGGGTCGCGGACCAGGTACAGGACCGGCTGCAGGTTTTCAATCGCGAAGGGCAGTTGCTGACGTTTGTGGGCAGCGGGCACGGGGAATTGCCGGGGCAGTTCAAGACGCTGGTGGGTGTGGCGATCGACAAGCGCAACCGGGTGTTTACGACGGAGCAGGAGCCGGGCAGGCTTCAGGTGTTCCGGTATGTGACCGACGCGGAGGCGGCGGAGGCAAAGACGAAGAAGGAAGAAGAGCTGCAGAAGGCCGCGGAGCGCAGGCAAAAGGCTGCTGCTCCGGCGCCAGAGAACAAGGCAGCGGAGGCAGCCGCACAGAAATCCGCGGAGGCAAAGCCGAACTGACACTTCGGTAATTCGAAGTATTCACGCATGACGACTGGGCCTGATCTACATCAGGCCCATTTTCTTTGCAGAGGTTTGCACGTGCGTAACAAGGGGGCCGGAGGGAAGTAACCCGGGTTGGGAATCGAACTAGCCACAGCGCTGCCACCCTCGGAGGATTCACGAGTGATCGAGGAAGCAATAGTGTCTTTGTATAGGGCAGGAATCCGGGTAGTTCAAGGAGCCTGTACCGCGGTTCGAAGAAACCGATGTGGAGTGATTTTCTCTCTGCACGAAGTTAAGGCTTTTACGGATTGAATCCTCAGTTGCGTTGGAGATCGGCCATGAACGAGAGAGAGCAGACGTGGGATGTTGCGGCGACAAGGATCGCTGAAGATAGCAACGGCAGGGTTAACGAGTCGTTGTTCAAGCGCCTTTTGCGGAAGATGTTCCCGGATCAACGTAAGCAGCCACGCGTTCCAGTACCGCCGCTGGTGGGATACCTGGGGACGGTGCGCGGGTCGAGGCCGTTTGAGGTTGGGGATATCAGCTTGTCCGGTTTCTCCCTGGTAACAGAGGAGCGGTGGGAACCGGGCACGGAGATGCCGATTACGCTGCAGCGGACGAATGTTGCGCCCGACGAGCGCGAGGACCGGTTCACGATACAGGCCACGGCTGTTCGGACGACAGGGGATGGTGTGGCATTTTCCGTGGTTTTGAGTGAAGAGGAATCCGTTGCAGTTTCCGATAACCCTTTCCGAGTGCCGTGGGCGAGCAGGAAGGAGATGCGGATGTTCCTTGAACGGCTGAAGGGACCGCAAGAGGTCGAAGCGCCGCGTGTCGAGGCAAAAGCAAGCGGCTTGGAACTCGACTCGATCAGGGCTGCATTCCATCGTGGTAATTCTGCGTTGCCGCATGGGGCGGGCGACTAGGGGAAGTCCCAGTTGAATTGCGGAGCCTTCGCAGGCGAGGATATGACAAATGACCATCAGTCTTGTGCTGCACGTTCAGAGCGGAGACGTGCTGCTGTTTCATGGCGCCGCGAACGAATGCCCGCCGATTCCTCGCACGGGCGACGAAATTTTGCATGAGAGCCGTCGCGTGAGGCTCGAAGGAATCCAGTACACCTATCGTGACGGGCACGTGGAGATTTCGTTGCTCGCCTGAGCGGCTCGCGGCCGTCCACGATATAGGAAAAAGGGCCATGCCGCCGAGTCTCGGCGGCATGGCGGAAGATGCGCTTCAGGTTAAGGCATCGTCACAAAGCTCCGGTCGGAGCAATCTGAAACAGCAGACCGATCCCTGAGAGATGCAACAAGAACGTTGTTGTTTCTCGCGCAGTTGCAGAGCGCTGCGAAGATCTGGGTTACACTTGCGTGCTCAGCGCGAACTCTCTGTGTGAATGGCGGCATATTGACCGCAACGGAGTTGTAGACGAGGTAGTGGAGAGTCTCTTTGACCTGGCTCTGGAGATCCTGCAAGAGCGGTTGGATACGATCGAGCGCGGCAACCTGCGAAGGTGTGGCTTTGTAACGGAGGGCGTCCAGGCGGTTGTAGTCCGCGACCAAGGCGTTCACGTGATCCTGAACCTGCTGAAGCCGGTGGAAGTGGACCTGCCAGGGAACGCCTGCTTTGGAGTAGGTCTGAAGCAGCGCGAGGTCCGCTGCCGCCTGCGTAGCATGAAGCCGAGCCTGGTGCATGCTGATCGAGATCTGCTCGGAGTAGCCGGTCTTGGCGGATGCGACAAGAGCGAATCCCAACATCAGTATGGCGATCACGACGTTGCGGATTTTGCTGGTATTGATTCTGGGTCTCATATTCCCTCCTTTCGCGAAGAGCAAAAGAAACCCGGAGCGTTTCCTTTGCGGGATGCGCATGGTTGATCGAGTGTGTTTTCCGGAGTGCCGAAACAGATGATTTGCTCAATACGTCGGTTTCGCTGCGTCGGATGGCCAGAAGCTCGGCCGGGGGCCCAAAACACGGAGGCATTCTGCCCTGATTCGGTCTCTGCTGCAATGCATCGGAGGTGATTTGAACATCACACCGACAGCATTACGCAATGCGATTGATTTGCTGAAGTTACAGCGGATGACACAGCGGGAACCTGCAGGTGGTGCTACACTCTGGCGCATTCACAAGCGCGCAGATGGCGCAATCATGGCTGTATCGGGCCCGACATTCCCCTCGCGGGAGGGTTCTTGCCATGGAGAGTGCGATCGGAGCGAATCGCCTTCGCTTCAAAGCTTTCGAACTGGACACTCACACCCGGGAACTGTACAGAAACGGGATCCGGCTACGAGTTCAGGGACAGCCGATTGATGTGCTGGAGATGTTGCTGGAGCGGCCGGGAGAACTGGTCACCCGGGAGCACCTGCGGCAGAAGCTTTGGCCGGAGCACACGTTTGTCGATTTTGAGCACAGCCTGAACAGTGCTGTAACCCGGCTGCGAGATGCGCTGGGCGATCGAGCGGATGAGTCGAAGTACATTGAGACGCTGCCAAGGCTGGGATACCGGTTTGTCGCACCTGTTGAGAAGAACTATGAAGAAACTCACGCTTCTGCGCCTCTGGTAGAGGCAGTTTCGACGGCGCCGCCGGAGGTCCTGCGTGTGAAGCCTTTTGAGGGCAGAGGGCGGGGGAATCCGAATTTTGATGCGGCACCGATTTATCCCATCCGGGCGCGGCGGCGACTGTGGATTCTGCTGGCATCGTGCTGCGTTGTGTTCGTCTCGGCGTGTTCGTTTCTCTGGCACGCCTCCCAGCCTCTGCCGGCCGTACGTGTGAGCGAGATCGTCCGCATCACGAGCGACGTTCGCTGGCCTGGAAAGATGGTGATTGGAGCGGACCCGGCGAGGGTCTTCCTCAGGTTGGAAGGGAGCCCACCTGTTCTCGGAGAGGTGCCGATCGCGGGCGGAGACATCGTGACGACGTCAATCCAGGTGCCGGATCTTACGCGTTTCGGCGCCGTTTCGCCGGACGGAAGCAGTGTGCTTGTGTGCGGCAAGTACGACCCGAAAGACAACATGAGCGAACTCTGGGTTTCTGGGATCATGGGCGGCCCGATTCGATACCTTGCGCGCGCATTCTGTACCGGTCGGTTAACTTCCTGGTCGCCGAATGGGGAGGAAGTGATTTTCACCACCGCAGAGGGTGGAATCTATACCGTTCCCTCGAACGGCGGAGAGCCCCACCTGCTGCGAAAACTGAATGGCGAGGCAGGACTCTTTGATTACTCACCAGACGGCAGCAGAATCCGGTTCTCCTATCGTGAAGACAAGTTGAGGGGGAGTTGGAGAATCTGGGAGATGTCGTCGAAGGGCGAGAACCTGCACGAAGTCCTACCAAAGTGGCGTCCAAACGTGAGCATCTGGAACGGCCGCTGGACCCCGGACGGCGGTTTCTTCATCTTTCTTCTCACTGAATCGACTCTGCGGCTGATGGTTGCGCCGATACCGAATCAGATCTGGGCGATCGATGAGCGCCGCCGGTTTTTACGGAGGTCACCTCGCATGCCCGTGCAACTGACATCCAATCGGGCCACCTGGTCCAATCCAATTCCGTCGACAGACGGCCGGAAGATCTTTGCCGAGAGTTATGAATTTCGAGGAGAGCTCGTTCGATATGACCGTCGAAGCAAACAGATTGAGCCTTATCTCGGAGGGAAACCTGCCGAGATGCTGGATTTCTCGAGAGACGGAAAATTCATAGCATACAGCTCGTTTCCAGAGGGTGTCCTTTGGCGCACAAATCGAGATGGGAGCGGCACTCAGCGAGTTGCCAAAGCCCCGCACCTCTACCTTGCCAACCCTCAAATCTCTCCTGATGGCAGTAAGATCGTGTTTTCCGATTTTGAGGTAAGTCGTGGCGGAGAGACCTCGTCGATCTACCTTGTTTCGTCGAAGGGAGGAACGCCGGTTAAGGTTCTTCCGGACGATTTGCAGGACGAATTCGACCCGACGTGGTCTCCGGACGGAAGCAGGCTGGCGTTCCATTCGCGGACCTACTGGCAAACCAGGTCTGTTGATCCGAAGACCGAGGTGCGGATCGTGGATCTCGCCACGGGCAAGATCACATCCGTGCCGGCCCCTCCCAAGCGCTCACGGTTTCCCCGGTGGTCGCCCGATGGGCGGTATATCGTGTGCCTGACGCTTCCCGGGCAATTTGAGGCGGACGACGGCCTTGAGATCTACGATCTGCAATCGTCCAAGTGGACGGTCATTCTTCAGCATCGATCGACGGCTTGGCCGACATGGTCTGGTGACGGAAGCTGGATCTACTTTGTGAGTTGCGACCCGGTTGGAGGTATTGCGTTTTACCGGATACGTCCTAGCGGTGGACGACCAGAGCTGATAGTGGACCTGAAGGGAGTACGCAGCACCGGATTCTTCTGGGGTTGGTTCGGGTTTGATCCGGATGGCAATCCTATTATGCTGCGTGATGCCGGAACCGATGAGATCTACGCGCTTACGCTGGAGAGGTAGCGGTTGTGTGCAGCGTGAGACTTTCGGGTGGGACGAATTCACAGATTGGTGAACGAGGGGATTCGTTGCTGCATCTAAAATGGCACTATGACTCCTGCGATTCCTACGCGCCGGCACGCGAAGACTCCTCCGCCCGGCGAAACGGGCCAAGAGGCACTCTATCTACGTTCATTGAGCGAACGCCAGGTTCCAGTGATGGTGAAGTTGCGCGGCGGCGAGACCGTGCGCGGCTGGATTGAGTATTTTGATGACGGGATGCTGCGGTTGACGCGCGAAGGCAAACCGAATCTGTTTATCTACAAACACCAGATCGAAACGATCACCGAGGCAGGGAAGCGGCGGGCGCCACGCAATGGACTGGATGGGGCGCAGAACCCGGGCGGCGCAAAGGCTGGCGAGTGACAGAGGGAACTGCCGGGAGCAAGCAGACAGCGACATGGACGACGGGAGCCGCGGAAATTGCGCGGGAGGCGGGTGCTCGCCTGCGGGAGTTCTTTGCCCAGGGTGTAGCGACCGAGTACAAGGGCGATGTGGACCTGGTGACGGTAGCGGACCGGACGGTAGAGAAACTGATCAAGACACGGCTGGGCGAGATGTTTCCGGACCACGGGATCTATGGAGAGGAAGGCACGCGCGAGGGGCTGGACCGGGAGCTTCGCTGGTATGTGGACCCGCTGGATGGGACGACAAATTTCGCGCATGGGTTTCCGCAGTTCTGCGTGTCGATGGGGCTGGAGCAGCGCAGAGCGGGCATGAAGGCGGACGAAGATGGAACGCTGGTGGCCGCCGTGATCTATGACCCGATGCGGGATGAGCTGTTTTTGGCCGAGCGCGGGAAGGGCGCGACTGTAAACGGGAAGACGATTGCGGTTTCGAAGAATGCGACGCTGGCCGAGGCGCTGGTTGCGACGGGGTTTCCGAGCCGGAAGCGGCATCAGAATCCGAACATCCACTTCTATCACGAGATTACGCTGCGGTCGCACGGAGTAAGGCGGGCGGGGTCGGCGGCGCTGGACCTGGCGTATGTAGCGGCAGGAAGGCTGGATGGGTTCTGGGAATTCAATTTGAACCCGTGGGATACGGCGGCAGGAATTCTGCTGGTGGAAGAAGCCGGGGGGCGGGTATCGAATTTCGCGGGCGGAACGTTCCGGCTGAACAGCGAGGAGACACTGGTTTCGAACGGGCTGATTCACGACGAGCTGGTCAGGATTTTCGAGGACTTGTTCGCGGGCAGGGACCTGGCGGCGTTGCCGAGTCCGCAGGAGTTTGCGGCGATGAGAAGAAGCAGGGAACAGGGACTCGGGAACAGGGAATAGGAAAGCCGGCAGGTCAGGTCCGGCCAGGTTCCCGCATGGCAAAACCGGGCTGATCGGCGTAGAGGTCAGTGGTAAGGGCCGTATGCTACTATCAGCCTCGAGACTTCAACTCTTCGGAGAGATTCAGAAATGGCCTATGTAATCGCAGAACCTTGTATCGGCACGAAGGACACCGCCTGCGTAGATGCGTGTCCAGTCGATTGCATCCACCCCAAGAAGGACGAGGCCGATCACGGGACGGCCGATCAGCTGTTCATCGATCCCGTTGAGTGCATTGACTGCGGCGCATGCGTTCCGGCGTGCCCGGTTTCGGCGATCTTTGCGCAGGACGATGTGCCGGAGAAGTGGGCCCACTTTACGCAGAAGAACGCGGAGCATTTTGGACGGTAGTTTGCTGGAGCGAGGTTGAAGAACGCGTCCGCTGCGGCGGGCGCGTTTTTGCGTTAGGAGGACGGCTTATAGCTGCTGGCTATCGGCTCACTCTCGGGTAGTCAAGTGTTTCCAATCCCAAGTCCCCAACCGCAGGGGGCATGGGAGACGCAAGTTGTCGGAGAAAACGAATGGAAAGGCCGATCGAGAAGGTTACGGCTCTTATAGAGCTGGCGATCTCCGACGAGATGGCAAAGCACACTAACGAGAAGTTCTGGGTTACGCACTATGGTGCGAACCATATTCATCCGAAGCACCTGGTCTACTGGATCGTCGTCCATTCCGATCTTGAAAAAGGCCGGTTGGAAGCGGATACGGCCCTCATGCAGGTGCTTCGAAGCTTGTTGGAGAAGTACGACTATCCAATCCAAGGACGGAATGGAGTCCACATCGGATTTGAGTCGCAGGAGACAGTCAATCGGGAGTCGGGCGGAAACTTTTACTACCACTGGAAATAGACTTTCTCCGTTCAGAAGTTGGTGAGGGCGTTTGTGGCGGTGTTGAGTTCGGAAGCCGTGGTGTTGCGGACCTGGCCGGTGCATGAGGCTGACCTGGTGGTGAGCTTCTTTACGCGCGACTACGGAAAGATGAAGGGCGTGGCGAAGTCGGCGCTGAAGAGCCGCAAGCGGTTTGGCGGTGCGCTGGAGCCGATGACTCTGGCTCGGGCGTGGTTCGTTGAAAAGCCTAAGCAAGAACTGGTGAGGCTTGATCAACTGGAGATTGTGCGGTCGCCGCTGTCGATGGCAGTTGATGCGACGCGGCTGATGGTGCTGACCCTGTATGCGGAGGTGCTGGAGCAGGCGCTGCCGGAGCACGATCCGCAGGAGACGGTGTTCAGGCTGATCGCTTCTGTGCTGGAGCAGACAACGGTGGAGCGGCCATGGATGCCGCTGACGTATTTCGAACTGTGGATGACAAGGCTGCTGGGGCTGCTGCCCGATCTGGCGCATTGCATTGCGTGCGGAGAGGCGCTGGTCGCCGGCGAGACGAGCTTTAATAGCTATGCGGATGGACTGTTTTGCCGCGTACACAGGCCGGGGAATGCGAGCGAGTTGTCGGCGGATTCGTGGCAGTTGGCGTTGAAGATGCTGCGCTCGCCTGTGGGAGCGTTTGCGGGCGAGGCGTGGCCGCGACGGAGGGGTCAGGATTTACGGCGGTTCGCGCTGCAGGCGCTGGAGAGGCATCTGGAGCGGAAGATGAAGTCGGCGGAGATGCTGGCGCGGTTTTGAAAGACACGGAACAAGGGAACGCAGAGGTTTTTCAGGTTGAGCTTTCACGCCCAGCTTTCACGTTTCGGGTCCGCAGCTTCGCGGGCCTTCCTTCATTCCGCACGAGTCGATCGGATCCAAGACAGCTCTATTTGAGAGTCAAGGTCGCAAGTTTGACCGGACAAACTCTTTATCCGTATCATGGAAACAGTTGGCCTTCTCGCGGAACATCCTGTTTCGTTGGGCCGACTGGCTGCAAGATGGCCTTCTCGCGCTTGTTGCCCCCTCGTTCAACGGCAGGACAGCTGACTCTGGATCAGCATATCGGGGTTCGAATCCCTGGGGGGCAGCCATTCATAAAAATCAGTAATTTAAGGCCTGCCGCTAAGAATCGCGAAGAACTCCCCAAGATCCAAGTCATCAAGGAGGGCCGAACAGGCTGGGTTTAATTGCCTGCTTGAGACCTCGCGTCCTTGGCGAAAGGTGACGGGTGGAGAGGCTAGGACCTTAGCTATTGCCAGAGATTGTTTGGAGCTGGGCTGGCTATCTGAATGCAATGGAGCCTGAGCTCCATTTTGGCGCGAGCTGAACAGCCTGGCGGAGGGCCTCGATCAGGCTGCGTTCATCGGCCCTTCCGGTTCCTGCGATATCGAATGCCGTGCCGTGATCAACCGATGTTCTCACTACCGGCAGACCGATGGTGATATTTACGCCGGACTCGAGGCCGAGAACTTTCACGGGCCCGTGGCCCTGATCGTGGTACATGGCTATGACGAGGTCGAAGTCGCCGCGCTGCGCTCGATAGAAGAGTGTATCGGCGGGGAGTGGACCCTCCACATTCCACCCACGACTGCGGCAAGTTTCGATCGCGGGCACGATCTTCTCTTCCTCCTCGCCGTGACCGAAAAGGCCATTTTCTCCGGCGTGCGGGTTGATGCCGCAGACTCCGATGTGCGGATTGTCGATGCCCGACTTCTGGAGCGCGTCGTGGCCGCGAGCGATGGTGCGCTCAACCAGGCCCGGCTCGATGCGGGCGATGGCATCGATGAGGCCGATGTGCGTAGTTACGTGCAGAACCTTCAATTTCGGGGTGGTGAGCATCATCGAGACTTCAGGCGTTCCGGTGAGATGTGCGAGAAGTTCGGTATGTCCGGGAAATTTGTGCCCGGCGGATTGCAGGGCTTCCTTGTTCAGCGGCGCGGTGCAAATGGCAGCGACTCGCGCTTCAACGGCGAGGCGAGCGGCCAGTTCGAGATATCGATAGGCAGCATCACCCGCCCCGCGCGAGAGTTTGCCCCAGGGAAGGTTCGCGGGAATAAGCTGGAGGTCGATGCAATTAGCTGTTTCCGGAGTGAAGGCGGCCTGTTCCAAGTCCGACTCCGGGATACTGCGTACTTCGAGTTGAGTGCGAACGATTGTACCCGCAGCGCGTAGACGCGCGGCATCTCCAATGACAATTGGGCAACAGAGTTGGTGAACCTCGGGATGAGAGAGGCTCTTCATAATGATCTCGGGGCCCACCCCAGCAGCATCGCCCATCGTGATTGCAATGATCGGTCTCGGCATATCAACTCTCGTAATGAAGCAACGGATCTTTTAAGGGTGGAGAAGCAACAACGTGATGTTTTCGCAAAAAGTCGTGGCAGCGAACGAGCGACTCGGGCGAGCCGAACGCACCCGCTTTTGTGATGATCGGTAAGGGGCGCATCCAGGCGTCAGCCACGGAAAATGGCAGTCCCGTTTCAACCTCGCCGAGCACGCGTAGTCGTTGAACTCCAAGAGCGTCCAGAACGGCTCTCGCGGTCTCTCCGCCGGTTGCGACCAGACCACCAAGGAGTGGCGCGCATTGCGGGATCAGCTCTGAGAGTGCCTGTGGAAGCTGCTCCTGGTGATTCGAGCAGTGTTCGCCACCGTTCACCAGCAGGAGCGCATCGCGGCCGGATTTCATGTCCTGAATGATTTGTGACTGCAAGGCTGGCGAGTTGAGCAGGTCCGCGGGTGTTGCGTGGAGGGTCGCGACGTCTAGAGTGGATTGGAGGATTCGCGTCTGTTCCAGCGTGATCGACGCTGCGGTTCCGACCACGAACAATGTGGGGCCAGACGAGAAGTGCCATTCGGAAGGTTGGTTGCGCGGCGTGATCCCGATGGCCTGCGTCAATTGAGCGGCCAGACCGGCTGATCCCGCCAAAGCGGTAAGCGAGGGCAGAGTGAGCGATGCTTTGGCGATTGCGAGGAGGTCGTGGTCTGTCACCGCGTCGCACACGATGACATCGGCTTGTTCTGCAGACTGCGACAGGGCTTGGTGGAGGCTAGCCGGATTCGACCTGACGATCTCGATGTCGATCAGGCTGCAGGACAGGCCAGATTCGCTGAGAAGTTGAGGGATATCCGACTGAGCAGTGCGAATTTCCGCTTGCCAGATATCCGTTTCCTCTAGAGGGACTCCATGGACGAAGAGACGGCCGCCAATGGTTGTACGGCCCTGCGCGGGGAATGCTGGAGCCATGAGGACACACAGCTTCATATTTGCGGACTTGGTGGATCGGCGTGCGTGCAGCAGTGCAGCCAGTTCATCCGCAACATTTCCCCGCAAGGTTGAATCGATTTTTTTGAATAGGACATACCTGGTTGATGCCGAATATCGCGCATCGCAAAGGTGAACTAATCGAGCCAGCAATCTCGATGCTTCCTCAGCGGGTAGACAGCGGGTATTTGCATCAATAGAGACAATATCCGCATCTGGCCAGTCCGTTTGAGATTCCCGGTTCTCGGCAGAGTGCAGTAAGACTACGGCACTGCAGCCGAGTGCGGCAGATGAAGCTGCGCACTCGACGGCACCCGTGAGGTCATCCGCAATCACTACCATTCTGGCCACGGTTCATCTCCAGTGCTATCTACTTTGAGGATATCCGCGAATGCCACCAGGCCGTGAGGAACGGAGCTGCAATTGCAGTTACGATGACGCTGCAGGCGACCAGAACGGTTGCGGAAGCAGCTGCAGCAGCGTATTTCGGATTGGCGGCGGCTACCAGGGCGGGAACAGCCGCGGCATTGCCGGCGGTAGTTGAAGCTGCTATGCCGGCGGTCCCTTTGCCTCCGGTGAGTCGATCGGCGAGCGCGAGGAAGAAGGCGGATAGGATCAGCACCGCCAGTCCAAGTGCAAGGCCGGAGAGACCCGCCTTCCAGACGAGCTTCAGGTTAAGAGTGGCTCCAAGTGCAAAGGCAAAGAACGGGATGAGAACAGGCGCGGCCTTGCCGAGGAAGTCGCGAAGTTCGGGATCGAGATTTCCAAGGAGCATGCCGATTGCGAGCGGCAGAATTGCGCCGACCAGGGCTTGCCAGGGAAACGCCGACAGACCTGCCACGCCGAGAGTGACCATCGTGAGGAATGGGCCCGATTCAAGCGACATGACGGAATAGGCCGCCGCATCCTCTGCACGACCAAACTGATTCATCAGAGCCATGTATAGACCGCCGTTGGTGTCGTTGATGGCGGCGACGACGGCCAGCGTGGAGAAGCCCGAGAACCATCCGGCTGCGACCGGCTCAATCCCGATCCAACGTCCGACGATGACCCCCACTGCAATTCCAAGAAGAACCTTGGTCCCGAGAAGGACTCCACCTTTCTTCAGTACTCGCGGAAGGGATCGAACAGAAACGGTGGCGCCAATGCAGACGTAGAAGACTGCGAGTATAGGCAACGAACCTGTAAAGAATGCGCCTGTGAACGAGCCGAAGAAAGCGGGTGCATTCGGGGCAAAAGTGACGAGAAGAGCGCCCGCAGCGAGGGGCAACGTCATCATGCCACCGGGCACGCGATCAATGAATCGCTTGATCGGGATCGCCATCAGCGCCGGCCTGGGTTCAGAGGTGTGAGTCGGATGCAATGCAGGGCGAGTTTAGCATGGTCAGTCTGCACTGACGGACTGACGCACCTTCGCGAAGGTATAGGGCCCTTCAGGTACCAGAAGAATTCTTGCATCTGGGGAAAGATCGGCGGTCGCGGCAGTGACGGCATCGCTGAGAGCGGGGAAGTAGCGGTTCTGCAGGATGCCGAGATCTTCGGCATGGACGCCGGGTGTGTAGAAGAAGAGCTCGCTGCGAAGGGCCGCGAGCGCCAGCTTCTCAACTTGCCACTGATCAATCTGCACCGGAGGAGCGGCGATCTCATCGAGGTATTTTTCGAACGACTGTATCTTCTTCAGACTAGTCGCGAACTCGCTTGAACCTACGCCTTCCGCACACTCGGCGATGACAAGGATCTTTCCGCCTTTCTTAATCAGGTGCTGAGCGGCTGTAACAGCCTTCACGCTCTGATAAAAGGTGAGGTCGAGAGGGAAGCCTGCTGAACTGGTGATCACCAGATCGGCTGGCTCTTCCAGATATGCAAGACAGGATTCTTGAACAAAACGAACACCGGCTGCATGAGCAACCACGGGATCGCCTGCAAATACGCCGGAAATCTGCCGGTCCCGGGTCAAGGTGACGTCGAGGATGAAATCGTGGCGCGCAATGCTGGCAATTTCGAGCAACTCCTTGTGCAGCGGGTTGCCTTCAATCGATCCCTCGGTGGCCAGAGGCTCGCGCATGAATAGAGGCGAGTGAATTGCCTTGATGGTCGGTTCCGCAGCGACTCCGGGAACAACCAGCTTTCTTCCGCCGGAATAGCCGGCCATCAAATGCGGCTCGATGAAGCCGAGCGTGATGCGGAGGTCGGCTCCTACGAAATCGTTGTGGATGTAAATTGGCGTTCCGCGGCTTGAGGTGCCGAGATGGCAATGCTGCCCTGTGGCTCGTGCATCGTTGCTGATTATGCGGTAGGACCTCGCAATCTCGGGACTGACGATCTGGTCCACTTCAGCCTGCGTGGCGGCCCGATGCAAACCTGTTGCGATCAGAATCGTGATTCCGTCCCGGCCGATGCCGGCCTCGTGAAGCCGATCGAGCAGAGGCGGAAGGGTGATGGAGTTTGGAGCGGGGCGCGTGATGTCGCAGATTACGATGGCGACTGTATTTTTGCCCCTGGCAAGCTCTCCGACCGGAGCGGATGCCAGTGGATGATCGAGAGCATGCTGGAGTGCAGCGTTCGCATCGGGAAGAGGCGCTACATCCCTACTCTCAACGACGGCGCAATCGTAGTTGTCCGGGATTACCAGGTCGATGGCGCCTTTGCCAAACGCGAATGTCGTATTCATTTCGGTGCTTCCCAGTGCGCAGAGCTATGATAACTGTCCCCTTGCACCTGTGGCTCGCGTTAGCCGGCTTGAATCTCGACTACCGCAACTGTGTATGGGTCCAGGTCGACTGTGAAATCTTTTGCGTATGGCATGGCCCGGCTCTTGGGCGCGATCGCATCCCCGTGTTCGAGCGATGCGGATTGCGTCAGCTGCGCGCTGACTGTGTGCAGTGTGGCTGTGGCGCCGGTTGGAATCTGGGATCCCTGGAGCCGGACGAGCAAGGCGTTTCGCTGTGGCGAATAGTTGACGCCCTTGATGACGATGCGGCGCCCGTCGGTGCTCATTGTGGCGATCGCGTCCATGGAGCCGGGAACCCATTCTTCAGGGATGAGAGTTGATATTTTGTCGAAGAGGCGGCTACGGTCTGGAACATCTCGAATGGATCCTGTCGCGGATGCAAGAAATCGCTCTGCGTAGTGTTCACGAAAAAGCTTTCCGACTACATATCCGGCACCGGGGAACCATGAGACGTGATCGTGATAGATGAAAGAAGTCCATTTCGGATCGTCGGTTGTATTTCGCATCAGCAAAGCAGGGCAAGTCATCGTTAATCCCGGGCTGAGTTCTTCGTAGAGCATGAGGCTGCCGGCGGTGTGGAGACCTGCTCGCCAGTCGTAGGTGTGTTGCAGGCTCCACTCGAGCACGCCTATCTCGATGTTCGGGTGCTTCGAGGAGCGCACGTAGTCTCGGAGCTTAACGAGATAGTCTCGGATGCGCATTAACCCGGTCTGGAAATTGCCGGGCTCGTATTCGTAGTTGTGACAGCCCAGTATGTCGAAGTTCTCTCCTGCAAGGTCGATGACCTTTTCGCTCCAATCCATGTCGCTGGAGCGCTTCTGGCCGCAGGCTACGATCCTCGCTTTGGGAGCAATCTCACGCAATCGTCTTCCGTACACATTGACGATTTCGGCATACGCCTCGGGCGTGAAGCCGTTGTTCATCGGTTCGTTGTCGATCTGGAACAGAGCTACGCCGTAGGGCTCCGTGTGTCCGTTGGCGGCGCGCTTTTGTCCCCACTCGGTCGATGCTGGATCGTTGAGGTAGTGAACCCAGTTCATGGCGTACTCGATCTGCTCCGGATTGGTGCCGGGCGCAGCCAGAACGATCAACGGTTCGGCGCCAACTTTTTGGCATAGCCCCATGAACTCATCTGTTCCGAAGCCGTAATAATCTGAGTAGCCTCCCCAGAAGACATTGGGATGATATCCGCGCGAGGCATATGGTCCGATTCCCTCATCCCACTTGTATGTGGAAGCGAACGAGCCGCCCGGCCAGCGGATGAACGACGGACCGAGATCGCGCAATGCCTGCAGCAGGTCTGGCCGCAGCATGCCATTCCGCCGAACATCAGAGCGCATCATGGAAACGAAATCCAGGAGTATCGAACCCTTTCCGGTTGCCGCAATCTCGATGGAAGCTTGCGTGTCCCGTAAAGGGCTGGTGAATTCGAACGGAACCTGTTGCCACTCCGACCCCCTGACTGGCAGCGGCAAGGATGCGATAGCTTCTCCTTTGGCGCTCTTGATTTGAAGCGATACCTTGGGTGATCCCGCTTCGTGCTTCAGCCAGAGCGATCCATCGTACTTCAGGCCTTCTTCGAGATAGATGCGACCTTGCCGGATCGCCGCCCTGCCGCCCTGGGAATGCAGGCGCACACATTTCTTGCCGCTCTGGAAGTCAACGTCTGCGATGGCAACCTCGCCACGCTCAGCTGAAGGTTCCCAGTAAGTTTTGAAGTCTTCGCCTTCGAATCCGGCGCCGCGGATCTGTTCGGCAAAGAGGCCGTCCTCCACGGAGTGATTGATGTGCTCGAGAAACTGGCCGTAGATCCGCTGATCAATTCTGGAGGTGATTCGGTCGGTGTCGACGAGCAGGACGGTCACTCCCGGTTCACCAGCTCGCTCAGCCTCGAGTGGTGCGCCCGAGAGACCACCCAGGTGGAATGCGGCGCTGGCCGCCATTGAATCTCGAAGGAATTTGCGTCTATTCATACTTGGGAGTGTCCGGGACAGATCAGCTTGCGAGCGCCGGCGCCGCATCCACGCTGGCTGCTATTCTAGCGAACCGCGCGGAACCTGCGAGTTGAAGGCGGGGGCTGCAGCGGATGAGCAGGGAGTCAGGAATTCTGGAAAGGTTCGGTGGGGATTGCAACAGGAAGGATAGAGAGTAGCCTGCCTTCGCCAACTACCCGTATGGCGAAGTGCTGCCAAGCCACCGAAGTTCCGACCAGGAAGGCGAGCCAAAGCAGCACAACTTGAATGAGTGCCCATTGCGAAAAGACCGGATGAACCTTTCGCTGTGCCAGCCGGTCGAGTAGTACAACAACCGCGATCAGAAGCGACCAGATGATCAGGGGGATGACAAAGCTCGGAACACGAATGATTCGAACAATGGCGTTCGGCAGCATCGACAAGGTGGCGAGCAACATCAGCCGCTTATGAAAGTCAACACGCTTGCGAAAGAAGAAACCCCCCACTGCAAAACCAGCGAACAGCAGCATCTGAGTTAACTCGAGAGCGAGAACGACGATGACGATCCACACGTCCTGGGCGTGGGCGAGCACCTCCCGGCGAGCCGCGATCACTGTTGCAGAAACGCCGAAAATTGGTACCAGCGCAGCGGATACGATCCCCAGGATCCCTAGCTTCCGGTGAATCTCAATCTGATTTGCCTGGACGAGCAGTGTCTGAATAAGAAACAGAGCAATCCACAAGCTCATCGCGGCCGCATGCACATGGAGAAACAACGTGAGGTCAGGCTTATGAAACCAGCGATGAAGGTAGTACGTCCGAGAGAAGCCCACGAACACCGAGATTGCAATCAGCACGGCCGCTGAAGCAAAGAGCCTGTGCGAAGATCGCCGAATACGCATTGGGGTGGCACTTCTTTCGGTGACAGGCGCTTGGTTGGTCTTGGTTCCTTTCTGGTCCATGCAGAGGGGTTCTCGGTGTCCTGCAGAATCAATTTTGTGGCGAGTCACTTGGTTCCGTGGATGGTGACGGCCCGCTTCAGAGGGCCGCCAACCTCGCCGATGTCGCCAGTTTGTGTGAAGGAAGTCGGCGTAATGTTCGACCAGACTTCGTGCCAGACCATCTTCTTGTCCTTTTGCGGAAATTGCATGTCGATGGTCAGTTGCTTGCCATCCCATTTGAGCGTGCTGTTGGAATAGGTGTCCACGTTGCAGGCTGCCGGTCCTGAGTTGTTGCAGAGCATGCCGCGAAGACTGTTCGTGCTCTTGTCCCACCAATGGATGGCGAACACGAACATCTCTCCAAACGGAGCGTGGATATCCTCCTCTTCCATCAGAACGAATGCGCCTGGGCTGGTTCGCCACACCTCGTGTCCGTGGCCAGTTCCCGTGACCTTCGGTCCCATACTTCCGGGATCAAATTCGTAGGTCGTAGACCATTGACCAACGAGCGCCTTCTCCAGACTGAGGATTTCTGCGGGGGGTTGCGGAGCTGCTTGTGATTGTCCGCGTGCTTCCATGGCCAGCGCGACTGTGAGAATCAAAGGAGAGAGCCACACCATGTGGCCTTTCGAGTTCCAGTTCATTTGATTTTCCTCTCGAATCTGATTTGAGAATTTGCCCGTCGATCGAAGACCGAGGCCGAGACAACCTGCCCCTGCATGGTCATTGAGGTTTGCATACTGTACCGATGTAGTCGCCGCTCGTAGTGCCGGATACCGCATCGAACTCACCGCGCAGCCGAATCTGTCCGGTCGCGTTTGCCATGGAGCCAGTGCCGCCTGTGAATGTGATCAATGAAGCAAATCCTCCGTGCCCCGGAGGTAGATCGAGCGTTCCGGTATCGGTCCCAAACAGTTGCTCGCCGCTTTTTAGAGTGATGATGCTATGGCCGGTGAAGAAAGAGATTGTCGGCACTTCGGGTTCGCCGTTGGGAATGATTTTGTCCATCGTGAAGCGATACTCGCCCTGGATCCCTCCCCAAACGCGCCCGGCCGTGCAGAATGGCCCCGGACAGGTGTTCGCTGGTTGAACTTCGGCTTCGAAGCTGCCGACGAGCGGTTTGCATTGCTGCGCGGCAACCGGAACTACTATTGCAGCTGCGAGGAAAGCTCCGAGGCCTGCATGGCTGATACTCACGAGTCGATTCATTTCTCATTCTCCTTTTGGCGTGTGCGCGTTCTGAAGTGAATGCACAGTTTTTCTGAATACTGTTGATTTCTTCTGTTCCTATTTAGGAGGGAAGTAGCTGAGGTCCGGTCGAAACTCAACCACTTCCGAAGTGAAGAAACCCCCTGTTGCGTTCTCGACTTGTTGGACAATGGCCTGTCCCTCGTTCGGACCAAATGCTTCCCGGACGATCTCGGGCGGAGACTTCACCGCTGGATCGTCGAAGCTTGCCCACGTTTTATGGGAGATGACTACAATCCAGGTTCCGGATTGGCCGCCTTCATCGAGCGAAAACCAACTGGCATCGATCGGGGCCTTTGTCTTCTCGATGGCCTCGCGAAGTTTGCCAATAGCAGCGACAAAGATGCCGGTCTTGCCGAGCGGAACATGGAACGTGTTGATTTCGTAAAATTTCGCGGGCCGGTCAGACGTTGCGCCGGTCTCATGGCCCAGCTCGAAAACCTCTTCATACATCTTCGATACGGACTTGTCCCGGGAATCTCCGAGCGCTTTCTTAACTTCCGCCTGGTGCTGCGCTTCGGGGATCGACTGAGATTCCTTATCCAAATCAGCCCACTTGAGTCCACGCCGCACGAGAACATAGTTGCCCTTGCTCTCGCCGGTGCGAACCTCGAAAACGACAAGCGCGTGAGGATCTTTGATGCTCGCGTGCCACGCGGCCAGCTGTTTGCGACCGGCTTCATACTGTTCGCGTGCGCCGGACTTTACTGTCTCCTCTTGAGTGGTCATCAAGCTACCGGGCTTCTCTTGCGATTGTTGTGCTGGAGACAGAAGTGTCGCGGAGAAAACCAGTATGCAAACCGGGAGACCAGATGCAATGCGTTGATTCATTGTGAGAATCTCTCTTTCCGGATGTAAAAGGGTGCACGCCGAAGCTGCTGCCTGAGTTTGTGGTGTGGACATGCGCCGAGGTGGAACTGCCTTGGCGCGATCAGAGTCCAGCCTGTTTCGCCGCAATGGCGCCGATAACCGGAAGCTTGAATGTCTTTTTCTGATAAGCGCTGTACATGAGGAACGCCCACAAGCAGAAGCCGCCCACCATCAGCAGCAGGTTGATGGGCATTTCAATGAGCAAGAAGAGGCCCCTTGTGAGTGCGCCGAGGACCAGGCCTACGATCATCCATACAATCCAAAGCCCAATCCAATCGACGTTAAAGAAAATGGATTGAAAAGAATGAAATCGCACAAAGCGATCGCTTTTGAACGGATCGAGGAGAAGGAAAATGATCGCAGTGATGAATCCGGCGAAATACGCAAGGGCTCCCGCTGCGTTTGAATCCATGGCTGTGGAAGCTGGAGGAGCGGCAGCAACCGCCGCGCTCGTTGCGTGGCTGTGCCCGGCGCAGATGCCGCATGGTGCGTTGCTTTCAGACAGCAGGGCACCGCAATTCTGGCAAAAACTCATGACCTGTTCTCCTTGATTGCTATTCGAGGCTCAAAGCTGGCTGATTACTTTTTCTGCGAGAGGCTTGATGGCATCTACGCTGCAGGGGCACTCGTTGAACAGGAATTGCGCCATGATCTCTCCCTTTCGAACCATCAGCATGGTGCCGCCCATTGCGTAGGCCTCATCGCCCAGACCGCTCAGATCGCCCGTTCCTGTTTGCCCGGCCGAATCGGGATCGGAGGCGCCTGGAACGCCCTGCTTGACGTGATCGAAAGCGGCTCTGTTCAATTTCATGGCCATTCTCGCTGCCCGTGACTCGAAGCTGACCGCAAGCACGATAACCTCTCCTTTCGCTGCTTCCGCGGCGAGGTTTTTGTCGGAGGCTTGCTGTTGCTTGAAGAAAGCGCCGGTTATTTGCTGCATCATCTGCTGCTGCCTGGCGTCGATGTCCTGGCCATTTGCTTTGGCCTGATTGGTGACCATCGAGGCCATGTGCTTGGAGGTCATCTCGGCAGGGTCGCCATGAGCGATGTACATGCAGCCCTCATCGCCTTTAGCCTCGGCACGAATGATGGTCACACCCACGGCGTGGGAGACATCCGCAGTGCTGAGGAACCGGCAGGGATCTCCCTTGATGGTCGAATCATCGTCAGATGCGCTCCGGCCCTTCAGCAGCGAAGCAAGACCGCCGCCCTCATCGGGCGTTTTGTCGCCCGACACCTGCCGCGCGACTGCATGTACTTTCTGGCTGACTTTGTGTCCAACGTAGATGACTCCGGCTACGGCTGCCAAACCGCCAATTGCAACGACGGCTACCGCGGCAATCCCGACTTTCAACAGGGCATTCGATTTTGTGGGGGAGGCGGCCAGGGAAGGCGTGCTCGGCGAAGGCGTTTGCGGCGAAACGGAGTGTTGAACGGGCTGGTACGGCGCGTCCTGACCAGGCGTTGTCTTTCTCGCGCCACAGCCGCCACAGAAGGAGGCTTGTTCGTTGAGAGGCGCTCCGCATGTTCCGCAAAAACTTGCCATACAAACTCCCCCCGACCCGCTGAACGAACTGGGCCATAAGCTGCGCTGGGAGAGATGAAGCACCGGAATCGCGGAAGGATCAAGCTAACTGAGCATTGAATCATCCCAAACAGATAAGCCGAGGAGATTGAGAAATTTCCAGCGCACCTTAAACTGACGCGCTAGTGGACTGCGGGGCAGGAACGCGAAGCTTCGCTTCGGGCGGACCGCAAAATGGGGACGTCAGGGTCCGCATCCTTCCACTCGCGGAAGAACTCCTGATATTCCGTGCAGCTTTCCTTCATTTGATGGGCTGCCTTGTGTGTCCGCGCCAGGCCAAGGTGCGAGAGCGGCAGTAAAGGGGAGGTCGGGTCGACTCCACGATTGTCGAGCAGACGTTGGAATTCCCGTTCGGCACTTTGGTCTTCACCCACGTCTTCCAATGAGATCGCGCGGATGTATATGGGCAGCAAATCGGCATATTGTCCCAGCTCGTACGGAACTCCAGGCGCCATGACATCCAGAATTTTGTCCGCACCCCCGCCGCTCCGCCGCGCCATCAGTCCGGCCACCATCGGTCGATAGACTCCGACGTTATAGGTAGATACCGGGTAAGTCTCATCCATTTTCCGACTGAGTTCGGCGACTCGTTGAGTGTCACCGAGTAGTGCCATCGCGACCATGGCTTGCCCATATCCCACTTCGCCCGCGGCATCTGAAATGGATGAACGGGCGAGCCGGCGTGCCTTGTCTTTTTCCCCGACAAACGCCAACAGAATGGCTTCACCCGTCAGGTCAGAGGATTCGATCCCGGGCATCCCAGCGTTGCGTGCCTGCGCGGCGGAAGTTTCGATGAGTCGCTCGGCTTCCTTCAGCTTCCCCTGGGCAAGCGCGGTTTCCGCCAGCAGGAAGGTATCCTCCACGGGTTCTTTCATGGTCTCGGTAGCTTTGCGAATTCGCTCAGCGTCACCGCTCGCGAACGCGAGTTGAAAGTTGACCTTTCGCAGGACGGAAGATGTCCGGTGTCGCGCGGTGGCATCGGCACAGACTTTTTCCGCCTCAGCATAGCGATTGGCTCCCAGAAGTGCCACGGCCAGGTTGGTATATGGAAACGCATGGTTAGGTTCCAGACGAACCGCTTCCTGTGCGGCTGCGATCGCGTCAGGATACCGCCCGATCAGATTCAAATCGTTTGCCAGCGCATTGAGCGGGGTCCAGTCACGAGGGTAAGTCGTGTGCCAAAGGGAATAGATGGCCAGAGCTTTTTCAAGCTCAACTGCGACGATGTCAAAGTAACGACCGGAGATGACATAGCGTTCTGGCTCCGTAGTCCGCTCACGGAGATCAAAGGCTTTCTGTATAAAGCTCGCGCCAATCTTTTCCTCTCCCATGTTCGTGTATGCGGATCCTAATTGTATGTAGGCCATTGCAAACCGTGGGTCCAGCAGGATGGCTGCTTTGAAATAGGGAATGGAATCCGGTGACCGACCCCTGCTGCGCAGGTCGTACCCCACGCGGTAAGCATTGAGTGCCTCAAGTGAATCTGTGGTGGCCTCCTGCAGCGGGACGTTGAAGCGGTCTATCGTTGCTCTCGATTCGCCGAGGTCGTGCCGGATACTGGCCAGCAGTTGTCCCAGGGTGCCGAGCACGCCGTCGCGGCCTTTGACCTCAGCGGATGCGCGGCTCAGGCGCTTGCCGTCACCGCAACGCCGAATCTCAAGATCGATCAGATAGCTGTCAGACTGGGGCCTGCCGATCGAACCAGAGAGAATCGCATCTGCCTGCAACGGCTGACATGCCTGGCGAGCCATTTCAGGTGTCACCCTGCCCTGGGAGGGAGGGCGATTGAGGCTCTGCAATGCGTTGTCAATTGCCGCATCAGCATCGATGTGAAGCCACGGCGACTGCGAGAGCTGGACAATCGCCGCCCGGCGTAACGAGCCATCGAAGACTGCATCCCCCGTGCTATTCGCAAAATCCGTAACGATGAGCTCATGGACAGGGTCATGTTGCCTTGTACGCATCCATACATAGGCGCTGACCGCAACGGCCGCTACAAACGCAGCAACCAGCGAAACCATTGCAGCCTTTGACAAGCGGCTACGACCATGCGCGGGCCACTGATTCTCTGGAGAGGTAGATGGACCAGGAATCGCCGGCTGCTCAGCGATTTTCGTCTCACTCTCAATTTCAATCGGGGCGATGAATTGATAACCGCGGCGAGGAACCGTAGCGACAAAGCGCGGGTTCGCCGCATCATCTCCCAGAGCCTCGCGAAGTTTTGCGACAGCGACTGACAGCGCACCATCGACTTCGACATGGATGTTCTGGCTCCAGAGTTGCGATCGCAGCTGTTCCTTGCTGACAATCTGCCCGTGGGCTTCCAGCAAAGCAATCAGCAGCCTCATAGGCTGATCTTGAATCCGGATTAGGAGGCCTTTGCGCCGAAGCTCAGCTACGGCGGTGTCCACCTCGAAAAGCCCAAATTTATAGATCATTTGGTGAGGATGCGTCCGGTATAGGATCAACGGGCCGAGCAGACTTCCGGGCCAAAATCCCGGCTCGCTCTCTTTCACGCCAATTATAGGGGCTTCTTAACTCCAGAACTGTCGAGCCTCCATGAACAGCCCATCGGCAGCGAAATCTCAACCACCGTAGCTGATCCAGTCGGCTGGCCGAGCAAGATTACTCTGTCCTCTGCAATTGAATTGAATTCAGATGAATGCTGCGGATTTCGAGGCTGGAAATCAAACCGTAGAATCAAGTCATGCTTCGATCTGCCGGCCTTTTTGTAATGCTTGGGCTCGCGTGCACAGCGCCGCTGCATGCGCAGGCGACAGCAAGCCTCTCGTCGCTTGGTTTTTATGCGGACCCCGAGGTGCGCGTCTTCGATCACCAGTACTGGATTTACCCCACGCGTAGCGTATCTGCCGATGATCCATCGATCGTTCAGCCTGCCTTCAACGCCAAGCAGATCGAGCTGCGCAAGCAACATGTCATTCACAAGGACTACCTGTTGCAGACGGGCCTTGACGCTTTCTCCTCTTCCGACCTCATTCACTGGACGAAGCACGATTCCGTGCTCAGCGTGAAGAGTGTTGCGTGGGCTGCCTACGCCATCTGGGCGCCGTCTGCGATTCGCCTGAACGGTAAGTACTATCTCTTCTTCGCGGCCAATGATATTCAGAAGACAGATACTTTCCCCGGGGGCATCGGCGTTGCCGTTAGCAATAGTCCAGGCGGCCCATTCGTCGACTCGATTGGCAAGCCCCTCATCGGCAACTTCGAGCACGGCGCGCAGCCCATCGATCCCATGGTTTACGAGGATGACGACGGCTCGATCTATCTTTACTACGGCGGGCAGGGCCATTGTGTTGTTGCTAGGCTGTCAAAGGACCTGAGACAAGTGATCCCCATGACGGATGGCGAACTCTACAAAGAGATCACACCCGAACACTACGTCGAAGGTCCGTTCATGATCAAGCGCAAGGGCACGTACTACTTCATGTGGTCGGAAGGGGATTGGGGTGGAGCAGATTACGGTGTTGCCTATGCGAAAAGCAACAGCCCCATTGGTCCCTTTACACGAGCGAGAAGAATTCTCGAGACCGATCCCACTATCGCCAAAGGACCCGGCCACCACTCAGTGCTGCACATTCCAAACACCGATGACTGGTACATCGTGTACCATCGCCACCCGCTGGATAGCAAGGGCATCAGCAAGCGCGTCATGGCCATCGACAAGATGGTTTTCGACAAGGACGGCAATATCGAGCCAATCGTCATGACAAAAAGTGGTCCCGGCAGACGGCTTGTGGCTATGCGTCGGGAGGACCAATAGGATGCGCAAAGGGTTCACGAGAAAACCGCAGGCACAGGAGTCCGGGACGGGAGGCAGAAACTACATCACTCCGGGCGGACTCCAGCGGCTAAAAGACGAGCACCAGTTTCTGCTCAAGAAGGACCGCCCGGCCGTGACGGAGATGGTGGCGTGGGCCGCAAGTAACGGCGATCGCAGTGAAAACGCCGACTATCAGTACGGCAAGCGGCGGCTGCGGCAGATCGATGCGCGGATCCGCTTTCTCACGAAGCGAATTGAAGACGCAGAAGTAGTGGACCCGGAAGCCCCCAGGTCGGGACAGGCAAAGGCGAAAGCATTCTTCGGGGCGACTGTGCGCTATGCCAATGCCGCGGGTGAGGAGCGGGAGGTGAGCATCGTGGGGACTGATGAAGTTGATCTCAGCCGCAACCATATTAGTTTTGTCTCACCTCTGGGGCGCGCGTTGATGAGGTCGGCAGCTGACGATAGCGTGGTTCTCCATGCGCCGAGCGGGAGTGAAGAGCTGACGATTCTGGAAGTGCGATACGAGCGGATCTCTGTGGAGCCTTTCCGTGAACCACCTGGATCTGAAGCTTCGGGAAAGAGAGACCCTCGCCGAGACGTACCGGACGAAGACGAAATCAAACCGCAGAGTTAAGAGACGAGAGAAAAATTCGAGAGAGGCTGCCGGTGCGGACCGCGCCGTCCGTTTCGGCCAGATTCCCGAGGGCCGACGGATGACAAGGCCAGACTGACTGCCAAAGAGCCAGCCTTCTGCAACCGACCACGGTGATGAGTTCGAAAGAATTCAGTGAGGGCGTTGCAGGCTGCGATTGCGGAACCATTTGGCGATGCCGAGAGCGAGGAGCAGTCCACCGAAGGGTAAGCACATGAGGGCGATGATGAGCGCGAACCATCCGGCATTGGTGTGAGCGCCGGTGGGGCCGAATCCGCCGAGGAATGCCTCAAGAAGCGCAGCGGCCAACAGGCCCGCGCCGACCATGGTTGATCCCCATTGAAGAAGCTGACGAGTGCCGTCGTCGGGCGTCGTCGTGGGTCGTTTTGAAGCTGCCGGTATCTGTTCGCTCACGGGCATTCGCTATCTTCCCTGTGCGAGGCGCAGCATCACGTAGGTGATAACGCCGGTGACGGAGACGTAGAGCCAGAGTGGAAGCGTCCAGCGCGCAATTTTTCGATGTTGCGGAAACCGACCAGAGAGCGAGAAGAAGAACGCGACCAGCACCAGGGGAAGAGTTGCTGTGGCCAAAACGATATGACTGGCGAGGATGGGTAGATAGATCCCGCGGTAAGCGGCGTGGACAGGGTAGCGAACATCGCCGTGTAGATAGTGGTGCAGGATGTAGCCGATGAGGAACAGCGTGGAGAAGATGAAGGCTGTGATCATCGAGGCGCGATGGGCGGGGATGTTGCGCGCGCGGATGAATGTGAATCCGATGACAAGGGCAGTGGCGCAGAGGCCGTTCAGGATTGCGTTGAGGGCGGGAAGAAAAGGCAGGCGGACGCTCGCGGCGTCGGCGGCGGGGTGCTGGTAGATGAGCCAGAAGAGAAACAGGGAAGCAGCGATGCTGATGGCGAGAATGGCGAAGATAGCCGGGCGAGTACCGGCTTTTGATTCGGATGTGGTTGCCGTGGTCCCCATGACGTTCCTTAGTGCTGGGCGATGGCGCAAACCATGAGTGTGGTAAGCAGAAGAGGCAGGTAAATCACGCTGACCTTCAGCAGGTCGCGCGCAACGGAGCGGCTTTCTGTTTCGGAGGTGATGCGAAGGATGCGCGCGAAGCGGATTGTGTAGGCGAGATAGAACAGACCCAGAGCGGTGGCCGGAATCGCGTAAATTGCGCCGGCCATGCCAAGCTTCCATGGAGCAAGACTTACCGGAATCATGACGACTGCGTAGAACAACGCTTCGACGACGGTGGAGAGACCGTCGGGTTGAACGACGGGGAGCATGCGGATGCCGGCTCGCGCGTAGTCGTCGCGATAGAGCCATGCGATGGCCATGAAGTGCGGGAATTGCCAGACGAAGAGAATCGCGAAGAGCGCGATGGCGGGCCATTCGATGCGGCCGCGAGCAGCGGTCCAGCCAAGCAGGGGGCCCATCGCGCCGGGGAACGCGCCGATGAATGTGGCGAGAGTCGTAACGCGCTTGAGCGGTGTGTATACGGCGACGTAGCAGAAGGCGGTGAGCAGAGCGAGAGATACGGTGAGCAGGTTGGTGTGAAGGAGCAGCCACAATGCGCCGAGAGCCAGTGCGCCGATTCCCGCAATGATTCCCTGGGTCAGGGAGATACGGCCTGCAGCGATGGGACGGTCGGCGGTGCGCTTCATTTTGGCGTCGATGGAGCGCTCCAGCGCTTGATTCAGTGCGCCTGATCCGGCGGAGACAAGGCCGATTCCAATGAGCGTGTCGAGGAGGCCGCGTTGAACGCTGGAGATGCCGGACTGCATTGATCCCAGGTAGAAACCAGCCCATCCCGTGATGACGACGAGTCCCGTAACGCGAACTTTAAAGAGTTCGCGCATGTCGTTGATGAAGGTGGCAGTTACGCCTGGCCTTGGGGCATGGATGGGAGCCGCTGCGTGGCTGGTCTCGGCCGCAATGGAAAGACCGGCCTTGCTCGCGGCGAAATCGCGGGAAGCGGCAGCCTGGGAGGCAGGAGTCATAAGGGCGGAGAGGACCTCAGTGAAGACACGGAATGAACCAACGTGCCTCTTTGATGATAGCAAGCGGAAGTTGGCTACTTACGACGGGAACCATTCATTTCAGTTTCAGGAGGTTCAAAGGTCCCTTTGTTCCGTCAGCCCGACGTGCTGAAGTATGGCGACCGCGACCTGGTCCGGGCTCAAGCGATCGGAGGGGATACTGACATGCGCTGTGCGATACAGCGGCAATCTGCGCTGGTAGCGCGCGGCGAGGTTCGCTTCATCGGCGAGAACGGGTCGCGTCCCTTCCGTTCCGCTGCACCGAGTGAGAGTGGTTTTAAGTTCGACTTCAAGATGGACGAGGAGTGTGCCGGGAGAGGTCAACAGGAGGCCGCGTGTGTCTTCGCGTTCGATGGCGCCGCCGCCGAGGGCCAGGACGAGGCGTTCGCTGGAGAGAAGGCGGAGGATGGTGGCGTGCTCGATATCGCGGAAGGCGCTCTCGCCCTGGCGGGTGAAGATCTGGGCGATGGTCGTTCCGGCTTCGGCTTCGATGACATCGTCCACGTCAATGAATCGCCAGTTGAGGCGTTCTGCAATGAGCGGGCCAACGGTCGATTTGCCGGAGCCCATGAATCCGGTGAGGACAATGCGAACGGGCGGTGTTGAGATCAGATCGCTCATGCAGTTGTGCGAAATTCTATTCTGAGAGTCGCTTTCAACAGTATATGGATGTAGCTTTGGAGTGCTTTACCCGAGAACCATGACGATTGCGCCCGCGGTGATGAGCACGCCGCCCGTGATTGCCGATGCGTTGAGTTTCTCGCCGAGCAGGAGCCACGCAAAGAGCATGACCAGGGGGACGCTGAGCTTGTCGAGTGGGGCGACGCGCGAGGCGGGCCCGAGCTGCAACGCGCGGAAATAGCAGAGCCAGGAGAGGCCTGTCGCCATTCCGGAAAGCGTGAGGAAGAGAAATGTGCGGCGATCGAGAAGGCGCAACTCGCCATGCTTGCCGAGGGCGAGTGCAATTGCCCATGCGAAGACAAGCACCACGGTGGTGCGAATGGCGGTGGCGAGGTTGGAGTCGACATGCGCCACGCCGACTTTGGCCAGCAGCGCGGTGGCTGCGGCGAAGAGCGCTGAAAGGAGTGCCCATCCGATCCAGGTCATGGACACAATGCTAGCTGGCGCGGGAGCAAAAAGGCGGTCGTCCTCTAGACTCGATGTGTGGAGACAGGTCGCCCCAGCAGAACAGCACTAAGGGTGGCTCATCGTCGCGCGGTTCACCAGCTTCTGGATCAGCCCTGTGTGCTGAGCGATCCGATCGCGGTCCGATTGCTTGGATCGGATTTTGTTCTCGATCCGGCGGGCGAATCGCAGTCGGTAGCGCGTGTTTTCCGCGCATTTATGGCTGCGCGGAGTCGCTTCGCTGAAGACGAGTTAGCGACAGCAGTTGAGAAGGGCACTGGGCAGTATGTCGTGCTTGGCGCCGGTCTGGACACATTTGCATATCGCAATTCGAATCGGGAACTGCGGGTGTTCGAGGTGGATCTTCCAGCAACACAGCAGTGGAAACGTGCGCTGCTGACAAAGGCAGGGATCGAGGTGCCGCCGAATCTCACGTTTGTGCCGGTTGACTTTGAGCATCAGACTCTTGCCGAAGGATTGGAAGAGGCGGGGCTGGAGATGCAATCGCCGGCATTTTTCAGCTGGCTTGGGGTTGTGCCCTATCTGTCGTTGGAGGCGTTTCGATCTACGCTCAAGACGATCGCAGGATTTCCCAGTCCGACGGCGGTTACGTTTGATTTTGCCATCTCGCCGGAGTTGCTCGGTCCGCGAGCACGAAGGGTGTTCGAAGCGCTCGCTTCGCGAGTGGCAGCCGCTGGTGAACCATTCAGATTGTTCTTTTCGCCGGAAGGAGCGGAGGTCGAACTAAAGGGTGCAGGATTCTCGCACGTGGAGTTGATCGGGGCGGACGACCTGAATAGGCGATATTTTTCAGATCGGAGCGATGGTCTCGCTCTTCCCTCGCCAGGGCTGGGAATGTTGGCCAGCGCACGGGTGTAGTATGCGAGCCGCCGGTACAATGGTGTGAAGAATGGTCCGGCAACTAATTTTCTTACCAGTGGCGGCTGTCGTCCTTCTGAGCGGCTGCGGGTATCACACCGTTGGGGCAGCGACGCATCTTCCGCCGGACGCGCGGACGATGGCCGTTCCGCTGTTTGCGACGCATACCGAGGCGTATCACACCGAGGTGGCGCTGACCGATGCGGTGATCCGCGAGTTTGCGGCGCGATCGCGGATGAGGGTGTCGCCGGGGGAGGGTATTCGTCCGGATGTCGTGGTGCACGGAACGATCCTGAATGAGGTGGTGGCTCCGCTGACCTACAACACTACGACACAGCAGTCATCGAGCTTTCTCATCACGCTTGTCATCTCTGTGACGGTGAATGATCGGGACGGCAAGGTTCTCTACGAGAACAAGAATTACGTTTTCCGTGGTCAGTACCAGTCGACGACGGATTTGCCGACATTTCTGGATGAGAGCCCGGCGGCGGTGGAGCGCATCTCGCGCGACTTTGCGCGGGCGCTGGTAGCGGATGTGCTGGAAGGACTGTAGGAAAAGGTTTCAGGGATCAGAAATCAGGGGTCAAAATCGACAGTGAGGACATTCACGCCCGGGGGGTTGCGGATTAGTTTCGGCCCATTCTTTCCTCAGGCTCTGGTTGAGTAATGCGCTGTTATCCTTAAGGCGCATGAGGACTTCGGGTCGAAGCGAAATGCCACCGCAGGAGATGCACCAGATGAGCGCAGGACGCTGGGGTGCCGGATTCAGCGCGGTGGGCCGGTTCGTTTCCGAGGTCGAGGCCGCTGCGGCCGGGAAAGGCTCGTTGAAACCCGGCTACGTGCTTGCGGGAGACGAGATTTTTCTGCTGGATCGCTGCCGTGAGGCGGTGCTGAAAGCTTTCGTGCCGGGCGATCTCAGGGACTTCTGCCTTTCAGATTTCGACCTTACTTCGACACCGATTTTTGATGTGCTCGATCGCGCGCAGACGCCGTCGCTCATGGCGCCCTTTCAGGTAATTTTTATCCGCAATGTTCGGCAGCTTTACACGCGCGGTGCGAAGAAGGACGAGTTCGCCGCGCTGGAGCGGTATTTCCGATCGCCAAATCCGCAAGCGCTGCTGATCTTTGTGGCGGATTTTCTGCGAATTCCGACAGACACACGTCGAATGGAGCTGGAAGATAAGGGCCGGTTTGAGCGCCTGCAGGAAACGCTGGGCTCGCACTGCGGGATGGTCGAGCTGGCGCGCGTGGGCGATGAAGATGCCATCCGCTGGGCTGCGGCGACGGCTCAGGCGGCGGAGACGAAGCTGGACCCGGACGCGGCGCGAGAGCTGGTGGATGCGCTCGGAGCCGACATGATGCTGATTGCCTCGGAGTTGGAGAAGCTGCTGCTCTACACATCGGGACGAGGGCGGATTACGCTGGGCGATGTGGAGACAATGGTGCTTGCCGCCAAGCAGCGATCGCTTTACGAACTGACGGATGCGATCAGTTCGCGGAACTCTGCAAAGGCTCTCGCACTGCTGAGTGGACTGCTAAACAGCTCGGATGCGGGAGAAGATGCGGCCATCGGGCATCTGTACATGCTGGCGCGCACGTTCCGACAGATGTTGGTGATTCTCGAGAAAAATGTGCGGGATTCACGGGCAATCTGGCAAGCGCTGTGGCAGGGATTCCGGATGCCACCGTTTGCTGCCGACGACCTGATCCGGCAGGCGCGCCGGTACAAGAGCCGGCGAGAACTGACGCGTGCCTTGCGGCTGATCGCGCGGGCTGACCTTGAGCTGAGGTCATCGCCGCCGGATAAGAGGCTGGTACTGGAGAGGCTGGTATACGATCTTGCATCAGAGCCGAAGCCGACTCTGCCGGCGTGGGCGTCGGCACAGCTCTCGTTCGAGAGCTAAATTCTTTCTTGAAAATCGGAATTAATAGACGCCGTGCTCGTTGAGCCAATGGCCGTAAGGCTGGTCGACTTGCTCCACATGCTCCTGGTACCAGGCAGGCAGGAACTCGAGCACTGAGCTGAAGTGGATAGGCTCTTCGCGGTTCACATGTTCCAGAGCCGAATACAGGCGGCTCAGCAGCGCGTGATGTGAATTGCGGTGATCATGAGCGCCCGGAAACGCGTGCTTCTCCAATAGCTGCTCTTCGCTTTGAAAGTGCATCTGGGTGAACTCGATGAGGCGCTCGAGTTGGAGGCTGATTTGGCGGCGGTCAGCGCCGCGGACGATCATGTGGCGCAGTTCATTCAGCGTGTCCATGAGGATGCCATGCTGATCATCCATGGCTTGCACTCCGATGATGCAGTCGTGGCTCCAGGTCAAAAGCGTCACATTGGTCTCCGCAAGTTCAGAGGCAAGTGTAGCTTTGGTGCGGAAAGTCTCAATGGCGCGTAACGGGCAGAGGCATTGAGCCTTTGGATTGATCTGGATGTGACTTCCGGCGCATTACCTGGGGTACTTTTGATTTGGTTTCTTACTCAAGTATCACGTCAGGCGGACGATCGTGGGAGCGTGTGGTGAGGACAACGGCGGCCGTGAGGATGAGCGCTCCGCCCACCCAGGCATAAGGGCCCAGATGCTCGCCAAGGAGGCGGACACCGAGGTAGGAGCCGAGGGCGGGCTCGATGTTCAGGAAGACTCCGGCGCGGGAGGCGGGAACGTGGTGGATACCCCAATTCCACAGGAAGGTGGTGGTAGCGGTGCAGGCGAGGCCGCTAATAGCAAGGGCGATCCAAGCAGTCGTGGTGACGTGTGAGAACGGCGGGGGAGCGACCTTGGTCTGACGGAGCGGGTTGAGGAGCATCGGGCCGAGTATCCAAAGCGCAAGCATGGCCGTGCCGGAGAGGATGCAGTAGGCGGTGACGACGATTGGGCTGTGAGACTGCATCAGCTTCTTGTTGAGCAGGACCCAGGTGAGTGCGACAACCAGCGAGAGGACGACGAGCAAGTCACCGTATAGAGAAGGCTGTCCCTGAGTGGCGGGACCTCGATGGCCGCCCAGGACAATGAGAGCGGCGCCCAGGGTGGAGCCGACCAGGGCGATCCAGCCAATGCTATCGAGGCGCTCTCCTGCGAAGAGGACGGCGGCTACTCCGAGAAGAACCGGCATGGTGCCGACCATCAGGGCAGCGTGGCTGACGGTCGTGTGCGCGAGGCCGTGGAACTGGATGAGGAACTGGATGGGAATGCCGAAGGCGGCGGAGATGAGCAGAATGCGGATCTCTGCCGCGGTGAGCCGGACACGGTTAAGGAGTGCGACAGGGAGCAGGCCGACGGAGGCGAAGAAGAAGCGGTAAAGCACCATGTGCTCGACGCTCATTTCGCTGAGGGCGAGGCGGCCGAAGTAGAACCCGGTACCCCACAGGCAGCCAGCAATTGCGCATGCGCCGTAACCGAGAAAGGCGGTGCGCGGGTTGAGGGCGTCGTTCGAGGACATCTCTACTCCTAATGTCGCACACGAGACGCAGTATTTTGGTTCGCGGCCGCGGCCCTCACCTATCGGATCGCCATCGCGATTACGTTGCGCATCTCTCCTTTGGACATTGCATAGGGAATCGTGATAGCTTCTTTGGAACGTCCAAAGGAGTGGGGAATGGCGGATCGGAAGTCGGAGGTTTTGCAGGGGACGCTGGACCTGATGGTGCTGAAGACTCTGTTTGCGATGGGCCCGCTGCACGGATTCGGGACTGCGCGACGGATCGAGCAAGTGAGCGATGGTGTTCTCGACTTGAACGAAGGAACGGTATACACAGCGCTTCTTCGGTTGCAGCAGCAGGGCTGGATCAGATCAGAGTGGGGCACGAGCGAGAACAACAGGCGGGCACGCTTTTACTCCATCACGAAGCAGGGAAGCAAACAACTAGAGCGCGAGGCGGAGAACTGGGAGCGCGTGGCCGGCGTGATCGAAAAGGTGTTGCGGCTTGAAAGGCAGGGGTGACGCGATGGCGAATTTGCGGACGATCTGGGTGCGAGTGAAGGGGCAGGCAGCGCAGAAGCAGGAAGACGAAGCGCTCGACGAGGAGATTCGCGAGCACATTGCGATGCTGGAGGAGCGCTATGTTTCGCAAGGACTGAGCGCGCGGGAGGCGGCGAGGGCTGCACGACTGCAATTTGGAAACGTGACCGGGCTCAAGGAGAGGCAGAGAGCAGTGCGGGGATTTCTTTCGCCGACGGAGTGGTGGCAGGATGTGCGATTTGGCGCGCGGATGCTGGCGAAGCGGCCGATGTCGAACCTGGCCGTGGTGCTGGCCCTGGCACTGGGAATCGGGATGAATGCCGCGGTGTTCACGTTTGTGAATGCGCTGCTGCTACGGCCGCCGCAGGGGGTGAGCGAGACGAACAAGTTGATCGAAGTGTGGCTGCACAACCCGAAGAGCGGCGGAGTACAGAGCTACTTCCCGTTCACTTTTCCGGACTATGTGTACTATCGCGACCACACGAAATCCCTCGAAGGGCTGATGGCGTTCGACGGGGATGGAACGCAGGCGATCTGGAATCACGAGGGCACAGGAGAGATCCTGCACGGGCAGCTCGTTTCCGGGAATCTGTTCTCGCTGCTGGGTGTGAATGCGGCGCTGGGCCGCACACTGGTTCAGGAAGATGACAGACTGGACAACCCGCGGCAGGTAGTGATGTTGAGTTATCCATTCTGGAAACAGAAGCTGGCCAGCGATCCAGGCGTGGTTGGAAAAACCGTGATGCTGGATGGCGCGGCGTTTACGGTTGCGGGTGTCGCTCCGGCAGGTTTCACCGGTTTGCTGATCGCAACGAGTCCGGATTTCTGGGCGCCGCTTACGGTACAGGGCCGCTTTACGCACGACGATTCGCGGATGAAAGACCACAGCTATTGGCTGATCGTTGCTGGGAAGATGCGCGGCGCGGGCCAAAGGCAAAACGTGCAGGCGGAATTGCACGTCCTGGCGAAACAGGCGTACCAGTTGCATCAGAGCAGGAACGTCCCGCAAGGTTCGGTGTCAGGAAACAACGAGGAACTTCTGGATGCGTTGGCGTATCCGCTGACGCTTGTGCCAGGGCCCTTTCGAGGGTATGTGGGCGCATTCACGGGTGGACTGCTGGCGGTGTTTGCGCTGGTGTTGTTGATTGCGTGCACAAATGCGGCGAGTCTGCTGCTGGCGCGAGCCACGGGCCGAGCGCGGGAGATGGCTACGCGATCGGCCCTTGGTGCGGGGCGAGCGAGGTTGGTAAGGCAGATGCTGGTGGAGAGTCTGATGCTGGCCGGGATTGCCGGCGCCGCAGGAATAGCTGTTGCGTGGGCGACCTCGCGGTTACTGATCCAATTGAAGCCAGCAAGTATTCCGCTGACTCTCACGATTCCGATGGACTGGCGCGTTGTTTTGTTTACGGCCGTAGTTTCATTGGCCACAGGAGTCGTGTTCGGGCTAGCTCCTGCATTGCGCGCCAGCGCAGTGAAGGCGGCCCAGGTGTTGAAGGATGAGTCACAAACTGCAGGCCGCAAGAAGACGCGCATGCGGAATGTGCTGGTAGTGGCGCAGATGGCAACCTGCGTGGTGCTGCTGGCGGGAGCGACGTTATGCGTGCGCAGCCTGATGAACGCGAATGCGATCGATGCGGGATTCGACACGCACCATATCGCGCTGGCGACACTCGACGCCGGAAGTCTGGGATACAAGCCGGAGAAGGTGCAGGATTTTTACGCGCGTCTGCTGCAGCGGGTGGAGTCTCTTCCCGGCGTGACGTCGGCCAGCTATGCGCACTTCCTGCCTCTCGGGACATCGCGGATACAGACCTCCGTAGGGAAGCAACTAGGCAAGGACCCGAATTCGATGGAGGTGGATGTGTACCAGGTGGGACAGGGCTTGCTTCGCACGATGGGGATGCCACTCCTGCGAGGGCGGGATCTAACGGAGCAAGAGGCAAACAGCAATACGCCGAACGCGGTGATGATTAACGAAACCCTGGCGAAGAGGCTCTGGCCCGGTGAGGACCCGGTGGGCAAGCGAATTGTTCTGGATGGCGATGGGAAGACGATGAGTGAAGTGGTGGGTGTGGTGAAGGACGGGAAGTATCACACACTTGGAGAAGGCCCGCTCTCAGTGGTGTTTCGCGGCACGCTTCCCGCGATGCGGACGCTGGTGGTGCGCACGCAGGGCGATTCGCGAACACTGCTCGATGAAGTCAGGCGCGAGATTCCGATCGCTGATCCGCTGATGGCCGCGACAGATGTGCAGACCATTGAGGAGTACATGGCATTGCCGCTGTTTCCGGCGCGCACAGTGGGATGGCTGCTTGGAACATCTGGAGTTCTGGCGCTGGTGATGACGATGATTGGGTTGTTCGGCGTGATTGCGTACATGGTTTCGCAGCGTACACACGAGATCGGAGTGCGCATGGCACTGGGGGCTAGGCGAAGCGACGTGATGAAGCTCGTGATGGGACAGGGGATTCGGATGACGCTCGTGGGTTTGGGAATCGGACTGTGTGCAGCGATCGGGGCCGCACGGCTGCTTTCGCCTCTGCTTTATGGGATCGGCGCGAATGATCCTGTGACCATGTCGGCGGTTGCTGTGTGCCTTGCAGCAATTGCGCTGCTGGCGTGTTATCTGCCGGCGCGCAAGGCGACGCAGGTTGATCCGTCAATTGCCCTGCGGTACGAGTGAGCGCTAGCGCGAGAATAGCTTGAGAATCTCAGAAAGCGAACGGGAGTTCAGTACAGAGCCTTTGTCGAGGCCGGCTCGGCGAGCTTGTTCGAGGCCAAAACGCATTGTGGCAAGCTCGCCGGTGCTGTGCGAGTCGGTGGAGATGGCAATCAGGATTCCGGCTTGGCGGATGAGGCGGGCGTTCTCGGCGGAGACGTCGAGGCGATCGGGGCTGGAGTTGAGTTCGAAGAAGCAGCCGTTCTGTTTGGCGTGGGTGATGACACGCTCGACGTCGATCTCGTAGCCGGGCCGTTTCAGGAGCAGGCGGCCGGTGGCGTGGCCGAGAATGTTGAAGTAGCGATTGTCCATCGCACGCAGGATTCGTTCGGTTTGCTGCTCTTTATTCATTGCGAATCGCGAGTGGATGGAGCACACGGTGTAGTCGAGCTCGCGCAGAATCTCATCCGGATAATCGAGCGCGCCGTCGGCGAGGATATCGACTTCCGCTGATTTGAGGATGCGGATGCCGGAGAGCTTTCCATTGAGTTTGTCGATGGCGCGAATCTGCTTTCTCAGACGTTCGACGGAGAGGCCGTTGGCGATTTTGAGGCTGGGGGAGTGGTCGCTGATGCCGATGTACTGATATTTGCGGCTCTTTGCGGCGACGGCCATCTGCTCAAGTGTGTCGACGCCGTCGCTGGCTTCCGTGTGCATATGCAGGTCGCCGCGCAGATCGTCTTGTGTGATCAACTCCGGAAGGGCGTGGTCGCGGGCGAGAGTCACTTCATCGAGGCCTTCACGGAGTTCAGGCGGAATGAACTGGAGCTTGAATCTCTTGTAGAAGGCTTCTTCCGTGCTGAAGGAAGCGCCGCGTTCGAGGGCAGAGAGGCTGCCGGTGACGCGCGTCAGGCGGGCGAGATGAGTCTTCGAGCCTGTGTGGCGGATGAGGGCGAGTCCCCAGTTCTGCTTCAAGGCTGGTTCGAGGTGGAGCATGGGGCCGGAGGGCAGGGAAAAGGTTGCGGATCGCGGCGAGAGATCGAGGATCGGGGTGCGGCCGCCGAAACGCTGAAAGGATTCGGCGGTGGCCCGGAAGTCGGGGGTTTCAACGAGGAAGTCGAGATTACTGATGACCTCGATGCAGCGACGGTAGTCTCCGGCGGCGATGGCGCGAGTGGCATCGCACTGTTTGAGGAGGAAATGCTGGATTGCCGCAACGAGCGAATGAGCGTGATAGAGGAGGATGGCATTGGATTCGATGAGGCCCTGGCGGATGTGCTGGGCCATTCGCGCGCCGAAGGTCTTGTCGATTTGGCCGCTGTCGAGCGCCTGGCGAAGTTCGGTGATGGAGGAGATGCCGAGCTTCTTGTAGATGCGAAGGACGCGGGTGGGATCGAGACGCGGGTGCTGGTTGATGGCGACGATCTCGGGCGGAACTTCGGAGCGGAGTTTCTCGAGGCTGCCGAGTTTGCCTTCAAGCACGATTTCGCGCACGGCGAAGGCGATGGCTTTGCCGATACCTTCGTAGGCGGTGAGATCGGATTCATTACGGACGAGCTCGTCGACGCTTTCTCCGAGTCCCCGTATGGTGGATGCGGCGCGACGATAGCCGCGGATCTTGTAAGGATTGTCGCCTTTGACGGTGAGAAGCTGGGCAAGGGAGGAGAGGCGGTCGGCGATTTCGGCGTTACTGAGAGGGGTGGTAGTGGGCACGGACTTGAACGAAACTCCTGATTGGTTCGATGCAGGATATTTCTCAATCCCTGCGGTCCGAAAGCACTCCCTATTTGAATACGCTGGATTCCGTGGCCCCGTAGTTGGGAGCGTGGGGGACGCAGGTGTCGACGAACTTGAGGACGAGGTGGCTGTCGTCGCCGATGCCGGAGCCGGCAAGGACGTAAGGGCGATACTTCTCCGGCGAGTCGTGGTGGTCGAGCCAGCCTTTGATCCATTTCTCGCAGCCGAAGCGTAGGCCGTTGGGATCTTCGGTCCACCAGACTGCTCGAACGGTGAACGGGCGGCCGCTCATAACGACGCCGGAGATGGTGGAGTAGGAACCGTCTTTGCTGGTGCTGATGGATTTGAATTCGTTGATTTTGAAGACGAGAGAGCGGGATTTTGCATTCTTGTCGATGAACTTGCAGGCTTCTGCCTCGCAGGTGCGATGCACGCGATAAATGTTGATGACGACCGCGTCGGTGGAGACATTCTTGTATTCGATGCGGATCTTACCGTTGGCAGGGGTGTAGGTGGTGCTTGCTCCGATGTCGGTAGCGATGTGGGTCGACCCGTTGAGGTCGGTGGCCTGAACGCAATGCATGGTGCATGGCTTGGATTGCACCGCCGTCCAGCCGACCTCGACGGGAGCGGCGGAATCCATGTTGACGGTGTAGGTTTGACCCGGCTTGAGCGCGACGGCCGATTTGATAGGAACATGCGTGATCGCGGCGTAGGAGATCTCTGCGACAAGCACAAAGGCGGTCAGGATTGATTTGCGCATAGGGTTGGCGCGATTCTACGCCGGTTCGGATCGAGGATGTACAGGAACTCTCGCTGCGTGGACCTTAATGAGCAAGTGAACCGATGGGCAGGTCGATGACGCGGAGGTCGGTATCGCGGTCGCGTGCAGTGAGAAGAATCTTGCCATTGCCGTCGGCGACGAAGCTTGACCCGCCATAGGTCCAGCCGGTCCAGGGGCCGTGGGTCATCTCCCCGACGAGGTCGACGCCAGCCATTGGGCAACGAACCTGTGAGGCACGACGGCTGACGAGACTCTCGAGTTCCTTAGAGTGATTGGGCCACTTGTCGTTGGTGGCAGCCCAGCCATAGGGGACGAGCATGAGGTCGGGCTTGAGGGTCTTCATGCGATCGACGAAGGCGTCGCTGAAAGTGTCGGCACAGATGAGGACGGCGATACGGCCGTATTCGGTTTCGACGATGCCGATATCTTCTGGACGGCCTTGTGAATAGGGCGGGGTCATCAGCTCGGGGAGGACGTTGATCTTGCGGTGTTTCCAGAGGAGCTTGCCCGATTTGTCAACGAGGATAGCGGAGTCATAGAGGCGGTCGCCGTCCTTTTCGTCGAGGCCGATTGCGATCATCACGTTGTATTTGCGCGCGAGGGATGCGATTCGATCGCTGTCGGCGCCGGGGATGGGTGTGGCCATCTTGTGGGCATTGGGATTCTCCCAGCCGAGGATGGAGGACTCGGGGAAGACGGCAATCTGCGCGTGCTGGGCAGAGGCTTGCTCAAGCGCGTATTCGATACGTCGGAAGTTTCCTTCGCGATCGCTATCGATAACAACGATCTGGCAGATGGCCAGACGGACGTGTCTGGGAGACGTTGGCTGGGCGGCGATGGTCCCGGATGTGACAAATGCGGCGAAGGCAACAATAAGGACAAAAAGAGACTTGAGCACTTGAAGGCTCCTTCCGCGCGATTCCTGTTCGAGAGAATTGTAAGGAACGAAGCTGGCTTGCTGTGGGACTATCGGTTTGCCCCAGTTCAGGGTCACTTGGTCACCCAAATTGAGTCAGAGTATAAGTTGCGCGGCTATGATTCTCGATCATGCGACGACTGATTGATGTTGTGTTGCTGCTCACGGTGACGTTCTCGGCTGCAGCGCAAGGCCGAGACAGGGCGGCGGAGGATCTGATTCGGCATTACGTGGAGGCGCGTTCGCAGACGATGCAGGAGAATGCGAGTTCGCGCGATGTCGAGAGGGCCTTGTCGTTCTGTACGGAGAATGTGGTGTATGAACATCCGGCTGTTGGCGCGAGGATCGAGGGCAAAGAGAAGGTCCGGTCGGGGATGAGCGGGTATCTCGGCAAAACGAAGAATGCGACATACACGCTACAGATTCTCGCGAGCAATGCTGATGTGGTTGCAGCGCGAGTGGATCAGAGATTTCTGGCGAAGCAGGAAAACGGGAGCTGGTTGCCGGGAAAGCGGTCGAACATTACGGTCTTCGAGATTGAGGGTAGAAAGATCAAGCGGATTCTGGACTATTGATGTTCGCGGCGAGAGTAGGGTCGCGGTGGCAGGGCGAAGCCAGCCTCTATGCAGCCTACTCGCCGAAAAGTGAGAGCTGACGTTTCTGCGAGAGCTTCTTCTTCGAGGGCTTGTCGTCGAAGACGGTGCGGCCGTTGAGGGATGGGGAGATTTGGCGCTCGTGGTTGAGGGCAGCGGTGAAATCGGCGATGGGATCGAGATTGTTTTCGACGTTGCGTGTTAGTTTGTCCAGTCGGCGGAACCCTTCCAGTTTTTCGGTGTGACCGAGCTTGGCGGCGTCGAGAGCGCGGTGGAGAACGCTGAGAGATTCGTCGTAGGTTTTAAGAGGGACGGGGAAGGGATGGCCGTCCTTGCCGCCGTGAGCGAAGGAGAAACGGGCGGGATCGGCGAAGCGGCTGGGTGCACCGTGGACCACTTCAGCGACGAGGGCCAGGGACTGAAGGGTGCGGGGGCCGAGGCCTTCGACCAATAAGAAGGATGCGAATTCGCGGAGGTCCTGCTCGTGGGCTACCGCGAGGACAGCGCCGAGACGCTTGAGGTCGACGTCGGCTGGGCGGACATCGTGGTGCGCGGGCATGACCAGTTTGCGAACTTGATCGAGGGAGCACTCGATTGGCTGGTGCGCGATCTCGAGCAGGGCGTGCTGGGCTTTGTTGGCGCGCGCGTCAACCAGATTCAGGATCGTGCCCTGGGGCTTGCCGACAATGGCGGTGTGCGGATCGGAGACGAAGTCGCGGACAGCCGCAGAGTGCCAGTGATAGCGCCGCGCGAGACGGTTGGCCTCGTTCATGCCCTGCTGGACGACAGCCCATTCGCAGGATTTGTGGATGACAAAGGAGTGGAGATAGAGCTGGAATCCGTCGGCAATGGCGTTGTTGTCAATGCGGGCGGTGAGGCGGCTTGTGCGGGCCAGATCGTCGCCGTTGAGGCCGGTGTGCGAGGCGAAGTCGATGAGTTCGTCGGGGGTACGGCGGGAGTGGCGTCCGCGACCTCCGCAGATGGAAAAGCCGAGTTCGGAGAAGCGGGGGTTCAGGCCGCGCTTGAGGGCACCCAGGACGGAGGTGGTGATGCCGGAGGAGTGCCAGTCCATACCCATAACGGCGCCAAGAGCCTGGAACCAGAAGGGATCGCTGAGGCGGGTTAGGAATTCCGAAGGGCCGTGGGATTGTATGACGCACTCGGAAATGGCCGTGCCGAGCAGGGTCATGCGCTCGGCGAGCCACGGGGGAACACGTCCGCCATGGAGGGGGAGATCGGCGGTTCCGGAACGCTTCACTCCCCTATTTTCTCGCAATCGGCGATGAGCGGCGAGTCTAGCCGGCTTGGGTTACGGCGAGGTTCTGTTCTGAAGGGGCGGTTTCAGCCTGAACCGGTTTTGCTGCGACCGGAGGCTTGGCCTTTTCTACGGGCAAGTGAACATCGATGGTGCCCTGGAGGACGGCTCCTTCTTCGACGCAAAGGCGCTTGGTAGAGAGATTTCCGAGAAGCGAACCCTCGCTGCGGATCTCCACGCGCTCGTCGCTATGAACCTTGCCGCAGACGTCGCCCATGATGACAACTTCGCGGGCATCGATATCGGCTTTGACTGTGCCTTCTTTGCCGATGGTGACGCGGTGCGCCGGTGCGCTGATCGATCCTTCAACAGATCCATAAATATAGATGGGGTCGGAGGCAACGATTTCGCCCTTGATGCGAATGGATTTGCCGATCATTGTGTACTGGTTCTGATTCGTTGAGGCGAGGGGGGCGGCGTTGGGGCTGTCGGACATTTGGATTGATCCTTTCGTCTGGTCGGGCTGCATCAATTGAGGCTGGATCAATCGCAGTGCTGTTCTGTCGATATGCGGGCCGGTCGCGCCGGTCTTTGAGCCAAGCCGCGGATTCCAAACAAATCCAAGGGATTCCCGATTGTAGCCATAGATTGTGCCCACCGGACGATTACGGGAGTGTCGAAGGTAATAGGCGCCGCGGGTTTCCGGTCCTGGACTCCTCGTCCGGCCGTCGCCGGGAACGATTGACCGGGAAAGAACCCTGGGCATCGTCAACGCGTCCTAGATAGTGGTAGTATCGTTGGCACAGTGCGCCTTGTCAGGAGCTCGGTTCTCCAAGGCGCGTATCCTTCAACAAGTTCGCCCAACCGACAAGAAGGATGCGGACATGAAAAACGATTTCCTCTTCAAGGCAGTGACCTTCAAGGCAACGGCCCGCAAGGCATTGACCTTCGCAGCAGCGTTTCTGCTGGCCTCCGCAATCTACGCGCAATCCGACGACTCGAACCCGGATCAAAGCACTCCTGGCGCCTCGAAGGTGCGCATCGTCCGGCTCAGCCAGGTAAAAGGAGTGGTCCAGATCGACCGCAACATTGGCCGGGGCTACGAGAATGCGATCGCGAACCTGCCGGTGGTGGAACACAGCAAAATTCGAACTGGCGTTGGCATTGCAGAGGTTGAGTTCGAGGACAACAGCTCCATGCGGATTGCTCCCAACTCAGTGGTCGAGTTTCCCCGGCTGGAGCGGGCGGCCTCAGGTGCGACGGCTTCTACTGTGCAAGTAGTGCAGGGAACTGCCTATGTCAGCCTGGTGAAGCCTCAGGATAAGAAGGCGCCAGCCAACGCGTTTGAGCTCATGTTCGGGTCTCGGTCTCTGGATCTGGATCCGGCCACGCATGTGCGGCTGGAGGTCGTTGAGTCGCAAGCCAAGCTTGCCGTGTTTGAGGGAACGGTTCGCACGGATGGGGACAATGGCGGCGTAAGCGTTCCGAAGAAGAAGATGGCGACGTTCTCAATCTTCGATAAGGACGAGCCAACCGTCGCGAAAGACATCGCGCTGAACGTGTTTGACAACTGGGATCATCAGGAAGCCGCGTATCACCAGAATGTCTCGTCATTGAGCCGGTTCAATTCGCCTTATGCATACGGACTGAGCGACATGTCGTACTACGGCGCGTTTTCGAATGTATCGGGGTGCGGCTCGGTGTGGCGGCCCTATTTTGCAACTGCGGGCTGGAATCCATATGCCAATGGGACCTGGGCATGGTATGGCGGAGCTGGCTATTCGTGGGTGTCGCCGTATCCGTGGGCGTGGACTCCTTATCACTCCGGCTCATGGGTGAATTGTGGCGACGCAGGCTGGGGATGGATGCCGGGTGGGAACTGGTACGGGGTAAACAATACAGTGGCTTCATCGATGCCCAGTGGCGGTTCCGGTGCGGGTAGAGCGCCGGGAATGCCCATCAGGGCTCCACATGTGCCCGTACACCCGCCAAGTGCCAAAGATCCGACGATGATTGCTGTAAGTTCGAGGCCGGTAGCGACGTCAGGAATCTCACCCGCAACGCGATCCTTCGTCTTCCAGAAGGACTCGGCGGGTATGGGCGTTCCGCGCGATGGTCTGGGGAGGCTGGATAAGTTTTCGCATGAGACTGCGACGCGCGGCATCTCGCAAACCCAGATCTATGCCACGGTGCCCCAGCCAGGGCACGTAAACGGCTATGGTTCCGGGTCGGGTGCCGCAGCCGGGTCTGGAGCAGCGTTGACGGGCTCGATCCATCGCGGATCAGCGCCACCACCTTCCTACTCATCGGGTTCCATGGGCGCATGGTCCGGCGGTGGCGGGAACGCAAGATCCGGCGGTGGAGGAGGATCGAGTATGGGCTCGAGCATCGGGAGGTCAGGTGGCGGCGCGCCATCCAGCACACCGGTGGCTTCGGCACCTGCGGCGGTTCACAGATAAGCGGACAGCGGTTGGCAATAACTGTGCGCATCCTTCGGGGTGCGCACAGTTGTTTAGGTGCTCAGGCGGGAAGAGTTGGCTTGGAGAGAATTCGACGAGCTCGAACGGATCGAACCGCTGTGATCGGCGAAAATAAGTATCGATGGTGAAATGCGGATTGGGGCCGGGGTGGCAAGCTGTTCTGCGGCGCGGGCTCCCCGTCCTTTCTGTTGCGGCTCTGCTGGCCTGTTCCTCGGCGGGAGCACAGTTATTCAAGCATCGGCCGAAGGAAAAAGATGCGAAGCCTGCGGAAGACAGGAAACGGGAGTTTCCTGCATCACAGGCGCCGGCATTCAGCATCCCTGTCGAACCGCTTGGATTCTTTGCGCCGGGTGTGATCTACCAGGGCCAGCGGGACAGCCTGGTTTCACTCGATTTTCTGGATGAAGATCATCTGCTCTTCACGTTTCACGCTCCCGGACTGATCCGGCGTCAAGGGAATCCTTCGGCAAACAACGAGCGCCAGATTCGAGCGGTCGTCCTTGACCTGCCCGGAGGAGCAGTTGCTTCTGAAGCGTTATGGTCGGTTCACGATCGCGATCGCTATCTGTGGATGCTGAATGACGGTCATTTTCTCCTTCGCGATCGCGGCGACCTGAAAATAGGCGATGCTTCGCTGGAATTGTCGCCGCTGTTCCATTTTCGTGGTCCACTACTGTGGGTAGAAGTAGATCCGGCACAGGATTTGCTGGTCACTGAGTCGCGGGAACCCGCGGATGCGAAGGCGAAAGCGGGTGACGTGTCGAGCCCGTCTACCGCCTCCGCGCAGATGACAGTCGATCAAGATTCGGCGAGCTTGTCGGGTAAGGATAGCGGGCCGCTCAGTGCAACCACGAATTCAAGCCCTGACGTCGTGTTGCGTATTTTGCGCAGGGAATCGGGCCAGGTGATGCTGATGAGCCGGACGCGCAAAACTGTTCATCTCCCTATCAATTCGGAGGGCTGGGTTGAGACTCTTCGAGGAAGGGGGCACGAATGGATTTTCAACTTGAACTACTTTCGCGGTGGAAGCCGCATCATCGGAAAGATCGACTCAATGTGTGCGCCGTCCGTGGAGTTCGTTTCAAATCCGGAAGTGCTGGTGACCACGTGCAATCCGGATGACAGCCGGTGGATGGTTGCGATCTCTACGGATGGGAAGCGGCTATGGAATATTTCAAAACCGGGCACACAGATCTGGCCGCGGCTGATTATGGCTCCGAATGGATTGCGGCTGGCCCGCGAGACTCTGCTGGCGACGCATGTGGTCAACACCATGTCGCCGCTCAGCTTTGACGACGTGAAGGCGCAGTGGGTAGAGGTGTACGACGCATCCTCAGGCAAAATAGAACTGGCTGCACCAGCGAGCCCGATTCTGGATGGTGGCGGCAACGTGGCGATCTCGCCATCGGCGCGGAGAGTTGCCATTCTTGATGAGGGCGCGATCAGGGTGTATGAAGTTGCGGCGCCTGAAACCAGTCCTCTCGCACATTGAGTGCCGGGTGTTCAGAGGTTAGCAGTGAAGTGTAAACTTGCCTGCGGAGGTTCTATTGGCCACGGCTGTTGTGCGATATACGGCTGCGGCGGTCACCGACCGCGGGCGTAAGCGTCCGTCGAATGAGGATGCCTTCGGGTTTTCTGTTGAGGCCGGTGTGTACGTGGTTTGCGACGGCATGGGCGGAGCGGCCGCCGGAGAGATCGCCAGCAGTTTGGCTGTTGACGAAGTTCTTCGTCTGCTGAAGTCGCGCAAGCAAGAAAATGAAGCAGAACTTCCGGCTGCGGCTGAGAGCGCAGTCACGGCGGCCAACGAGGCGATCTTTTCTCGCGCACAGCGGAACCACCGTCTCAATGGCATGGGGACCACACTGGTGGTGATGACCACCCAGGAACAGCATGTGTGGATTCTCAACATCGGCGACAGCCGCTGCTATCTCATGCGCAAAGGAAAGCTGGAGCAGCTTACCCAGGATCATTCGCTGGTTGAGGAGCAAGTGAGGCTGGGCAGAATGACCCCGCGGGAAGCGTTGCATTCGCCGCTGAAAAACGTGATTACGCGTGCCCTTGGAACGCAGTCTCAGGTGCGACCGGACGTGTTCAAACTGGAGGCGGAGCCGGGAGATATTTTCCTTCTTTGTTCAGATGGGCTGACACGTGAGTTGACGGACGACACCATCGAGGCTCTGTTGAATTGCGACCTGCAACTCGATGCATTGGCCGCAAGGCTCGTGGAAGCGGCGAAGAAGGCGGGCGGACACGACAATATCACTTGTATGCTGGTCCGCGCTGAGGCCTAGCGCCGATCGCAAAGAATCACGCTTGAGCGCGCTTCGCCGGATCTCCCGGGTAGAGCAACGTCGAGATCGCGTTGAGCATGACCGTCGGGTGCACCGGCTTGGCAAGAATTTCAAACTGATGTCCCTCATTGCTCGCCTTTTGCATGAGGCTCTCTACCGAGGGCTGACCCGAAAAGAGAAGAACCTGGCACGCCGCGAGGTTCTCCTTCAGAATCACAGCAAGCTCGATTCCATTCATCTTGGGCAACATGACATCGAGGATGGCAACATCTGGCGTCCAACTGGCTACGAGCGAAATGGCATCTTCGGCGGAGTATACGACGTGAATCTCGTAGCCATTCGCAGCCAGAATCTGGCCGAGGGTGTCCGCGACTACCTTCTCATCTTCGACGATGAGAATCCTGCTTTCTCCCGCACGCCCAGACATCAACGGCCTCTTCTATGGGAGAGTCGTAACGCCCATTTCCATCCGAGAAGATGCCCTCCCGCGCAACCAAGTTGGTTGTAACACGCTCAGAAAATCGTTTTTCGCAATTGTCAACACGCTACGTTTCTGCTCGTCGTCGCTGTGCATTCTTGGAAACGCGCGGTACTTACTTTTTGGTTTGCGGTAATTGGCACTCATTACTGTTTCGCGGGAATTCGGAGTTTCTTCAGTGGTAGAGATAAGCTGCTCAAATTGCATAGTTTGCAGCATTGTTCGTGATGGCTCGAGGAGAATACCTTTCGTTCAGATGCGGTTGTGATCACGGAGACAGGACAATGCAGATCCAGGAGCAAACGACCGAAATAGTCGAAGCTGGGACGGACTACAATCCGTCGTGGACCTCGACTGAAGGCAACTCTTTTCCCAGAGAAGCTGATTTAAACCTCGCGCCCAAAGCTTACTCGAATTACCACAATCCAAGGATGTTCGAATACAGTGCGCGAACCACACTGGCCGAACGGTATCCCCGATTGACATGTTTCGCAATCTCTTTCGGACTTCTCGCCTCTGCTTTGATTACGGAGGTTGAGTGTCTTAAAGGATCGGGATATTTTTGGCGCTGATGCCATTCATCTGCTTGCCCATGAATTTCAAAATTCATGGGCAAGCAGAGTACCTTTTGCCGAAAGAAGTATAGAGTAAGCTAGATCGATCCACATAGAAGCTGCTTTGCAGCGATCTCCCCCGATTCCTGCGCATCAGTGACATAACTGCGAACAATAAGTTCGCCACTGCGTGTGTTATTCCGAATTGCTTTGTAGAAGCTGCGGGAATCGTGTGTTTCAGAACCCGGTAAAAACCCCAACCCCAGCGGCCGCACTTTCCTCGTCGATGCAACCTGAAAACATCTATGTACCTCTAAGAGACCGAGTCTGAAAGCCTTCTCGAACGAGACTACTTAAAGGTTGGAGCGACATTTTCGCGCCCCTCCGGCACGCTGACAAGTTCGCAAGTCTCAACCAAGCTCGACAAAATCTGAGCCGTATCCGGGAAACCATACCATGGTCGAAGCGCTCGTGCTTTGGAACGAACCGAATAACTTATCGCATTGGAATTTTCATCTTGATCCGGAATGGAAACGCTTCAGTGAGATGGTGAAGTTGGCCTCCCCTTCGATTCGAAGAGTGAATCCGGATGTTCCGATTGTGCTAGGCGGGGTCTCTGCGTGCGATTGCGATTTTTTGCGATTGATGGCTTCGTACGGAGTGATGGATTACGTCGATGCAGTCGGCGTACATGGATTTCCGCTGGATTGGAATCACTGGCAGCTCGACGCGTGGCCCGATCGCATCTGTGAAGCCGCACTGGTCAGCGGGAAACCCGTGTGGGTGACGGAGGTGGGTGTTTCGTCCTTCGGTGCAGAGGAGGTACAGGTATTCGGGTTGGAGCGCACTCTCCAGCTTATCCGCGGGCTTGCCGAGCGCATTCACTGGTACAGCCTTTATGATCTTCCCCCTACGTGGCCCGCGGAGACCCGGCACAAAGAGGCGGAGGGCTCCTCGTATTACCGGCACTACTATCTAGGGCTGATCAAGGCCGACGGAAAACCAAAACTTGCGATGGACCATTTCCCAAACGACGGATCAGCGGGACTTTGTCAGTGGTTTCACTTTGAAGATCACCGGCTCGATGATTCCGTTGCCTGGATGAAGGAGCACGGCGTTCGACACCTGAGGACGGGCCTGAGCTGGGCCGACTCGTACAGGCCAAATGCTGTTCAGTGGTTCGATCGGCAGATGGAAGCGCTGGAGCCCTTCAAGGTGGCTCTCACGCTGTGCTTCACGCCCGCTCATCTAGGGGTGGAGGAGCACCACACGAGCCCGCCCCGCGACCTGAGCCAGTTCGCGGAATTTGCAGCGTGGGCTGCAGAACGTTATACGAGCAGGACGGCAAGCGGATCAGAACCTGGCGCGAAGGAAGTGGCGATTTCATGAGCAAGCAAATATTGATTACCGGCGGCGCGGGATTTGTTGGTTCTCATCTGGCAGATGGTTTGCTGAAGGCCGGCCATTCGGTGCGCGTCTTGGATTGCTTGACGCCCCAGGTGCATGGGAACAGCATTCCGGACTATCTCTCTGGCGATGTGGAACTGGTGATTGGCGACGTGCGCGATCCGGAAACTGTTCGGAAAGCGCTCGCAAATGTGGATGTGGTGTATCACTTTGCGGCGGCAGTGGGCGTCGGCCAGTCGATGTACGAGATCAGCCGCTATGTGAGCATCAACACGCAGGGCACTGCCGAGTTGCTGCAGGCAATGCTCGATCAGCGGCATACACCCGAAAAGCTGGTTGTCGCTTCGTCGATGTCGATTTATGGCGAAGGCAGCTACGTGTGCGCGGAATGCGGCGCAAATGCGAACCCGCCGGTGCGCACAAATGCGCAGCTGCGTTCGTCCCGATGGGATACGCAATGCGATGTTTGCGGCGGAGCGCTCAAGCCAGTGCCTACGAATGAAAATAAGCCGGGCGCGTTGAACTCGGTATATGCGCTCTCGAAGCGGGATCAGGAAGAGTTGTGCCTCATCTATGGAAGGACCTATGGAATCCCGGTGACGGCGTTGCGGTTCTTCAATATCTATGGCACACGGCAGGCGCTCTCGAATCCATACACGGGAGTAGCAGCGATTTTCGCTTCGCGGTTGATGAATGGGCAACCGCCGATGGTCTTCGAAGACGGGCAGCAGATGCGTGACTTTGTAAGCGTGTATGACATTGTGCGGGCCAACATGCTCGCGATGGAGAGCAGGGCGTCAGACGGCGAGGTGATCAACATCGGATGCGGAAAGCCGATCACCATCTTGCAGGTTGCGCAGATTCTGGCGAGGTCGCTGGGCAGGGAGATCGCACCGGTGATTTCGCAGAAGTACAGGGCAGGCGATATCCGCCATTGCTATGCGGATCTGACGAAGGCCCGCAATCTGCTCGGATATGAGCCCCGTGTCACCCATGACGAGGGATTCAAGGAGCTGGCAGAATGGCTGGCGGAACAAGAGGCAGAAGACAAGGCCGAAACCATGATTCGCGAATTGACCGCATACGGGCTGACCGCATGAACGCCCCCGTTATCGCCGAAAGGTATTCGTTGGTGGAATGGCTCAGCAAGTTGCCGAGGAGCGCAATACACATACTTCAAGGAGAGGGTGCCTAATGAAAGGAAACAGAGCGCGCACGGTACTCATAACGGGAGGTGCAGGATTCATCGGATCAAATCTCGCGGAGCGGCTTCTGGGGACACCCGGGACGCACGTGAGGATCTTCGATAATCTTTCTCGCGCCGGAGTAGCGCGCAACCTAGCGTGGTTGAAGAGCAAGGCGCACGGGAACCTGGAAGTGGTGGAAGGCGACGTGCGGAATGTCGCGGCTGTGCGCGAGGCGGTTGATGGCGTGAACGAGATCTATCACTTTGCCGCGCAGGTAGCCGTGACCACTTCGGTAGACGATCCCGGGCTGGATTTCCAGGTGAACGCGATCGGCACCTTCAATGTGCTGGAGGCCGCGCGCCAATCGACTATGAGACCATTTGTGCTCTACACGTCGACCAACAAGGTCTATGGCGCCCTGGAGTCAGTGCCTGTGGTTGCCGATGGAACACGATACCGCGCGAAGGATCCACTGTTCAGCGGCGTGACCGAATATCAGTGTCTGGATTTTCACTCGCCGTATGGGTGCTCAAAGGGAACAGCAGATCAGTATGTGCGTGACTACGCGCGAATCTACGATCTCCCAACTGTGGTGTTTCGCATGTCGTGCATCGCAGGGCCGCGGCAGTTTGGCAATGAAGATCAGGGCTGGGTTGCGCACTTTCTCTATTCAGCGCTTACCGGCAAGCGCATCACGATCTACGGAGACGGTCTGCAGGTGCGCGACGTGCTGCATGTGCACGATCTGATTGATGCGATGGTCAAGGTTCGCGAGCAGAGCGCAACCACGAGAGGGCAGATTTTCAACGTGGGCGGTGGCCCGCAACGCTCGTTTTCTGTGATGGAAATGCTGCACGCGATCGAGGAAACGACGGGAAAAACAATTCGACTCGATCATCGCGAAGTGCGGCCAGGCGATCAGCCTTTGTATATCTCGGATACCTCGAAACTCGAGTTGCTAACCGGGTGGAAGCCTCGCAGGGAACTGACGACGATATTGGCTGACATTCGCGAATTCTGGCGTGAGGCTCATCAGAAGGATGAACCGCAACAACTGGTGGGGGCGCGCACAGCATTGGGAGAAGTGGCATGAAGTATGCACTCATCAATCCGCGATGGGGCTTTGAAGGATCAACCTATTTCGGATGCCCCGAGCCGCATTTTCCGCTTGAACTTCTGTATGCGCAACAAACGCTGCGCAAGGCGGGACACGAGGTTGTGCTCATCGATGCTTTCATGGAATCGTTGAATCCCGACCAGGTTCGACAGAGGCTTGCTGCGTTCGATGAAGACTTCCTCGTTGTACCAACCGCGCCTTCTTATCTCTTCTGGAGGTGCCCCCAGCCTGAGCTGCGGGTCCCGCGGCAATGGTTTGCAGCGCTGGAGCGAAGATCGACGAAGGTGGCTATCGGGCCGCATGGGTCGGCGACGCCAAAGGCCACGCTGGCAAAAACGGGAGCCGACGTTGTGCTGCGTGGCGAGCCGGATCAGACGCTGCCCATGCTGGCGCATTCGCCCTGGGAGACGATCGATGGCTGCTGCTGGCGCGATGCGGGCGGCACCATCCACATGGGGCAAGGTCTTGGGGTTACCGATATGGGGGCTATGGGACCGCTGGATTACTCCAACTACCCCGTGGAGTTGCATAATCACAAACACCACATCTTCCCGGGTAATGGCGCCGATCATTTGCGGCGCGGGGCGGAGATGGAATTTGCGCGCGGATGCCCATACTCGTGCACTTTCTGCAATAAGACGCTATTCCGCAACAAATTCCGTGAACGCGAGCTTGGCGCCGTAATCGAGGAAATGGATCAGCTGATTGCCCGCGGCGTTGACTACATCTACTTCATCGACGAGATCTTCGGCGTGGGCAAGAATGTTCGCACGCTGCTGGAAGAGATCGCAAAGCGGCCGGTTTCGATCGGGTTCCAGTCGCGCATTGACTTGTGGAACGAGGAGACCCTCGATCTGCTGGGTCGAGCGCATTGCGTATCGTTTGAATGCGGCGTGGAGTCAGTGACCGAGGAAGGTCGCGATGAGCTGAACAAGAACTGCAAGCTGACCACGGATCGAATTGGCGATCTGCTGATCTATGCGCGTACCCGGATCCCATGGGTGCAAGCAAATCTGATCAAGACAGACAAGGATGATGCGGAACTGGTGCGGCAGTGGCAGGGAAAACTGAAGTCGCATGGCGTCTGGGTTAGCGAGCCGGTGCCGATGTTCCCGTTCCCGGGAAGTCCGTTATATGTTGAGACATTTGGCATGGCGCCGGATGAGTCGGCGTGGGAACGCGCGCATGCCTTCTACCTGCGGCTCTTTGCAGATAAGGGGTACAGCGATATTCAGGATCAATCGCCTGTACCACTGGAGGAACTGGAGAACGAGGCAAGACCATGCGCATCCTGATGACGACCGACACTGTGGGAGGTGTCTGGACGTTTACGAAAGAGCTTTCGAAAGGCCTTTTGAAAAGCGGGTGTTCCGTTGCGCTTGTGAGCCTTGGGCGGAGACCTTCGCCGGCGCAGCAAGCGTGGGCAGATGCGCAGAGTTCTCGATGGGGAGCGAGGTTCCGATACGAGGGATTGGAATCGCCTCTCGAGTGGATGGCGAACAATGATGGGGCATTCTCAGACGCCGCGCCGTTTTTGCAGCGCATTGTCAATGAATTCGAGGCGGAGCTGCTGCTGAGCAGTCAGTATTGCTTTGGTGCGCTGGAATGCGACATCCCGCGTGCGATCGTGGCGCATAGCGATGTGTTGAGCTGGGCTGAAGCATGCCGCCCGAATGGTTTGGAGCGATCGAATTGGCTGGATACCTATTGCGAACTGGTCCAAAAGGGGCTGGGTCGAGCGGACGCAGTGGTGGCGCCGACAAACTGGATGATGGCTGCGCTCGCGAAGAACTTCAAGCTGCCGCGTGACAGGAGAGTGATTGCGAACGGGCGCACGCTTAAGTTGTCGAATGGCGACGTGTCCCGGAAAGTGCAGGCGGTCACGGCCGGCCGGATATGGGATGAGGCGAAAGGCCTGGAGATGCTGAAGGCGGTCGACTCGCCAATCCCGCTGCTGATCGCCGGGGAAGAGCAGTACGATTCTGCGAGCCTCACGATGGACGGCGCTGCCCTCCGGCTTCTCGGTGCTCTCGATGAGAGCGAGTTGCTCCGAGTGTTCGGCGAGAGTGCGATCTATGTCTGCACATCTCGATACGAGCCGTTCGGGCTGGCGCCGCTGGAAGCGGCATTGTGCGGGTGTGCAGTGCTGGCGAACGACATACCCTCACTGCGCGAGGTCTGGGAAGATGCGGCGCTTTACTTCTCAAGTCCGGAATCTCTTTCAAGCTGGTTATGGCGGCTCAGCGATCACCCCTGGCTGCTGAACGAAGCACGAGAGATTGCCGGGAACCGGGCACGTGAATTCACGGCGAAGAGGATGACTGAAGGTTACCTAAACCTGTTCCGGTCAATGCTGAAGGAATCCCTGGTCACCAGCAATGTCGCGTAGATTTCGAATCGCCTATTTCGCGCACGCAGTCCGTTCCGACTGGAACAATGGGAACGCGCATTTTTTGCGCGGACTGTTGCGTAGCCTTGGGCAATGCGGACATCAGGTTGACATCTTCGAGTCAGAAGATGGCTGGTCGATTGACAATCTTCGGCATGAAAATAAAGGTGAGGAATCGCTGAAGCAGTTTTCGGAAATTTATCCCGATCTGCACGTGAACACATATCGTGCCGAGGATCTGAGTGGATCGGCGGCCGCAGAGCACTGGCGCAAGGCTCTGAGAGAAGCGGAGATTGTAATTCTCCACGAATGGAATCCACCAGAACTGGCTAACCTCTTGCGTGAACTTCGAGATGAGATCGGGTTCCGGCTTCTGTTCCATGACACGCACCATCGCGCATCGTCTTCGCCGGATCAGATACGGCTGTTTGGAACGGATCAGTTCGACGGAGTAGTCGCTTTTGGCGATGCACTGCGATCGATTTACCGCGATCGTTTCAACATCCAGCGGGTCTGGACTCTCCACGAAGCTGCAGACACAACAGTGTTCAAGCCGTTCCCCGGTGTGACCACGAAGCAGGACGTGGTCTGGATTGGCAATTGGGGTGATGACGAGCGTTCGATGGAGATCTGCCAGTTTCTGCTTCGACCAGCCGGCGAGCTTCGGCAGTATACGTTTGCGATATACGGCGTGCGCTATCCGGACGATGCGCTGAGCGCGCTGGAAAATCACGGAGTCGAGTACGGAGGGTATCTGCCGAACCTTAGCGGTCCGGCAACGTATGCAGCGTCCAGATTGACAATGCATATTCCCCGGCAGCAGTACGTGGGCGCAATGGCTGGAATTCCGACAATCCGTGTCTTTGAGGCATTGGCGTGCCGAATTCCGCTGATCTCTGCTCCCTGGCCAGATTCGGAAGGGCTCTTTCGAGAGGGCGATTTCTTCTATGTGCGGGATACGAGAGAGTCCATCGCGGCGATCAATCACCTATTGAGTGATGAAAAGGCCGCGGCGGAGCAGGCGGCGCGGGGATTTGAGACAGTGCTTGCGCGACACACGTGCGTACATCGTGCACAGGAACTGACGGCAATTTGTGAGGAAGTGATTCGATGAAAATCTTCGTCTTCGGGTCGAGCATCGTTTCCTCTTACTGGAACGGCGCGGCAACCTACTATCGCGGAGTTTACAAGCATCTGGCCCAGCTTGGACATGAGATTACCTTTGCCGAGCCGGATGCGTACGGGCGGCAGGAACATCGTGACACAGAGGATGTGTCGTATGTGCGCTCGGTCGTATATCGGCCTGGAGCCGATGTGGACGCGATGCTTCGGCGAGCCTCCAGCGCGGACGTGGTCATCAAGCATAGCGGGCTCGGGGCAGATGATGAATTACTGGAACAACGGGTACTGGAGTGCTCGTCGCATTCCATCGTGTGCTTCTGGGATGTGGATGCGCCTGCGACCATTGCCCGAATGCATGATGATCCCGATGACCCGATGAGACGCGCAATCTCGCTTTATGACGCCATCCTTACCTACGGGGGCGGGCCGGAGATTCAGAACGCATACTCAAAACTTGGCGCCCGTGCCTACTACAGCATCTACAACGGGCTTGACGTGGACACGCATCATCCTGTGCCCGCGGACGCGGAACTGATGTGCGATGTTGCGTTCATTGGGAACCGGTTGCCCGATCGCGAGCAACGGGTTGAGGCTCTCTTTCTGAAGGCAGCGGAGCTTGCGCCCGATAAGCAGTTTCTGCTCGGGGGCGAGGGCTGGGGCGACAAACCGATGCCGAAGAATGTGCGGTGGATTGGACATGTGCCAACGCACCGGCACAACGTGGTGAATTGCTCGGCGGGCATGGTGATGAACATCAACCGCTCGTCGATGGCGGCGTATGGATTTGCCCCGCCGACTCGGGTCTTCGAGGTTGCCGGCGCCGGCGCGTGCATGTTGTGCGACGAGTGGCCGGGAATCGAGGAGTTCTTTGAGCCCGGAAAGGAGATTTTGGTGATCGACAGCGCGGAGGAGGTTGTTGCTGCGCTCGCGCTGCATGATGAGCCTAAACGAAAGGAAATCGGCCAGGCGTTTCACGCGCGTGCCCTTCGCGATCACACCTACGCGCAGCGAGCAAAGGACGCGGAGCAGGCGTTTCGCGAATGTCTGCAACGAAAGAAGACGTCCATGGTGCAGAGCGCGGCCGGAATCACAGCGATGAGTGGAGAAGTGGCATGAAGATCGTCATCTACGGGCTGGCGATCACGTCATCATGGGGCAACGGGCATGCCACGACCTACCGATCGTTGTGCAAGGCTCTGGCTCGTCGTGGGCACCAGATTCATTTCGTTGAGAAGAATCTGGAGTGGTTTCGCGATAACCGCGACTTGCCTCACCCGGAGTTCTGCAAGGTACACCTCTATGCAGATTGGGAAGAGAGTGAGCGGAACCTGATCAGGCTGAGTAAGGATGCGGATGCAATCGTGGTTGGCTCGTACTTCCCAGACGCGATGGCCACGACTGGTTGCCTGCTGGAGTCAGGTTACGGTCCCATGGTTTTCTACGACATTGACACTCCGATCACGATTGCGAAGCTACGGGCGGATGGACGCGCAGGGTACATCGACGCAGAGCAGATTCCGAGGTTTGCTGCGTATCTGAGCTTCACGGGTGGACCGGTGTTGCGAGAGATTGAAGAACGATTCGGATCGCCCTATGCGGTGCCATTCTACTGTTCCGTTGATCCAGAGTTGTACAGGCCAAAACCGGTGGAGCGACAATTTGAATGTGCGTTGAGCTATCTTGGGACGCATGCGAAGGACCGGCAACCAAAGCTGATGAGATTTCTGAACGAAACTGCCGAACTGATGCCGGAGTCACGTTTCATTGTGGCGGGTGCCCAGTATCCCAAGGAGACGGCATGGGCGAAGAACGTGGAGCGCATCGTTCATCTATCCCCACCGGATCACCCGTCGTTCTATTGCTCTTCGAATTTCACGCTCAACCTGACGCGGGACGAGATGGTGTCGGCGGGCTATTCGCCTTCAGTGCGCTTGTTTGAAGCGTCGGCATGTGGCGCTGCAATCATTTCGGATTACTGGAAGGGACTCGAGCATTTTCTTACTCCGAACGAAGAGGTACTGCTTCCCAGCGACGCATACGAAGTTTCGCAGATTTTACGCACCATGTCGGAGCAGGACAGGAGTCGAATCGGTTTGAATGCACGGGAACGCGTGCTGTCGGAGCACACCGCGGCCCATCGTGCCATTCAATTCGAGCAGATTATAAGCCGGTGCAGCGGAAACTCGGTCCCGACTACGGAAGCAACTCGGACAGAGACGAAAGACACAGATCCGGCTGTTCCGCAGAAAGCTGTTCGCGCGGGTGTGTGCCCGTAGCCACTGCGATGACGCTGATGCCATGGTGACGGGCCGCTCGAATGTCAGCGGGAGTGTCGCCGACCGCGCAGATGGCTGCATCAGGGCCCGCGATGTCGCGAGCCCGTTCGAGGGCCCGTCCGTAGACATCCGCACGGTACTCGAGGCCATCGCTGAAGCCCTGGAAGTCGAAGAAGTGCATAAGGCCGCATGATTCGAGCTTGATTGTGCCGATCGAAGCGAGGTTTCCGGTCGCAACCCCGAGAACAGCCTTGCGACTGCGCAGATGCTGCAGGATCGCCTTTGCGGCTGGCAGAGCGTCCGTTTGGATGTTGTGACGATTCTCTTCAACGTAAGCGCACATCGAACTGCATGCTTCGCGGATGCGATGACGCCACTCTGCTTCCGGGACTGCGGCCATAATAAGGGCGTCGCGCAGGATGCCAATATCGGTATTTCCGTGAGCAGTGACGCCATCGAGGTTGAGATTGCGGCCTGAGAGCGTCTTCAGCGCTTCGCAAAACGCAAAGTAGTGGACGGCATCTTTGCAGTTGAGCAGGGTGCCGTCAACGTCGAAGAGATAGGCATCAAACCCGTCCCAGGGGCGGGGCAGGCTTCCACGAGGGGCTAGGCGATCATCTGCGGACGGCTGCAAAGTTGTGTCCATATGTGCAGCTCCTGACGCACTTCATCGATGAGGCCGGACCAGTCTCCGGGAACGTGCTGGCGGAAGAGGCGAAGTGATGGATACCACGGGCTGGTTGTTCCACAGGCCATCCAGCGCCAGTCTGCAACATGCTGGAGCATCACCCACGCGGGAACTCCCATGGCTCCGGCGAGATGTGCAGCGAGTGTGTCGACGGTAATGACCAGGTCGAGTTGCGAGATGATGCAGGCGAGATTCAGGATGCCATCGCCGAGATCGGCTGAATCGCGCAGACGGGAAGAAGGCGCAAGTTCGCTCCAGTCTGCTTGAGCTGTTCCACCCTGAAGACTCCAGAACTCGCATGCAGGCTCCGCTAATAATCCGGAAAAGACCGGGAAAGGGACGGAGCGAGACTGGTTCCACTCCCCGGCGGCCCATACAACGCCAACTCGGGGATGATTCCCGCCCAGTTTGCGATTGATGCAGTTGCAGCGAGCCTGAGGCGGATGCACGTATTGCTGGGCCAGAGGCAGATCGCGCATTTCCGTTCGGAAGATGTAGGGCAATTCCATAATTTCGATCTGAGTATCCCATGAGACAGGGTTCACCGGGGCCAGCCGCCCCCACGTGACGACGTTGTCGACTCCCTCGATGTACGGCGCGAGCTCATACAAAGCAGGCGGCACCTCGTAGGTCACTTCAGCCGCGATACTGCGCAAGCGAGGAGCGTAGCGAAGGAATTGGATGGCATCTCCGTAACCATGCAGACAGCGAACGATGATGTGGCGATCCTTGAGGCTCTCGCCTGTCCACATGCGATGGGGATCGGCACCCCCGCGAAGGCGAATCGAATCGGATTCGCGCCATGCCGATGCGAAGTCTCCCATGAACATGTGCGCCATCCAGCGGCCGGCGGCGCAATGGTCGGCATCGGCCCCGCACGACTCGGCGAGCTGGAACAGCTGCAATGAGGTGGGATCGCGGCGATTCAACAACTCATCGGCTTCCTCAAGGTACTGGCGGTTTCGTGTCGATGGCTTCATGAATTGCTCCTGCCGCGCGCGGGATACACACAATGCGGACCATCCGGCGGGATTTCTACGGGAATCGAGCGGCAGATGTAGACTTCATCTTCCGGCTGCGACTCAATCGCGAAACCCGAGGAGCGCAGCATCGCTTCGACACATGCGCGGTTCGGCACCCACCAGTTGGTCTCGTCGTGCGAATAGCGGTGCTCGACGAAGTGCATCTTCGGATAGCCGGGGTCGTCGAAATGTACCTCGGCATGAAAGTCGTAATCGGGATCTACATGGGCGATTTCGCGGCTGCCACGCTGCATACTCTGGAAGAGCAGAAGATCGCGCGCAACATGCTCGTGAATCAGGTCGAGTGCGAGCAGCGGATGACGCAGGTGGTAGAAGACCCCCATGAAAAGAATGAGGTCGAATCGCTCGTTCAAGCTGCCCACTTCCCACACGGACATGCGCCGGAACTCTACGTCCATCTGCGAGACTTCGGCGGCGAAGCGTGCCTGCGCCAGGTAGTGGTCGTCGGTGTCGATTCCGAGTACGCGATCGGCGCCGCGGCGCTTCATCTCGAGTGAGTAGAAGCCGCCATTGCAGCCGATATCGAGTACGGTTTTTCCGCTGAGGTCCTGGGGCAGGGAATCGCTGAAGCGCTTGTACTTGATCTGCGGATAATCACCGAGGAAGTGGTCAGGCGCCGTCTGCACACCGGCGAGACGCATGTTGTGAAACCAGGGACCCAGAGCAGCGATGCGTTCCTTCAGGGTGCTGATCTCTTCTTCAGCGTGAAGCGGTGTCGATGGCATTGGGCTGTTGCTCCTCGTGGTTGGCAGCTTCGTGCAGTTGCGCCGGCGTAAATGCTCCTTGTTCCAGCAAACGGATTGCAGATCGATAGCCATGCAAGGTTCCTACGTCAACGTAGCCTTGACCTGCTCGAACTGCCTTAGCGTGTCCGCCCGTCGCAAGCCAGGCATTGATCAGGGTCCCGAAGTATTCGTCACCACGATCGGACCTTCTCCATAGGTCGTATAAATCGTGGAACACGTTGCCCGGCATTTTGAATGCTCCCCAGATCCAGTTGGTACCGGGGTTCTTCTGCTTGACCTGAATCTCGCGTACATTGTCGTGCTCGTCGGTGAGGACAGCGTCGAAGAATTGGGGCTGTTCGACAGGAAATAGCAGGAAAGAGAGCGCATCATCGGGCAGTTGTTGCAGGGCGTCCTCAGGGAACCAGACCGTGTCGGGCAGACCGATGATGACGGACTCTTCAGCCGTAACGAATGGGCGCGCGCGGAAGACTGCATCGCAAAGACCCCCGGGTTGCGGTTGAACAGCGTACATGATGTCTGCGCCCCACAGTCGCGAGCCGTAATAGTGAAGGATGTCTCCTTTGCCCGGCGAGATGACAAAGCAGAGCTTGTCGGCGCCGCCTCGGATCATGCGCTCAACAAGGTATTCGCTTACTGCTCGCGGGCGCTCACTTCCGTCATCGATCCGGCTGCCCACCGGAAGCAGTTCCTTTGAAAACGCCAGAGGCTGGATGCGGTTGCCCGCGCCTGCCGCCGGAATGATTCCCCACATAGATGCCCTCGATAGTGATGCACTTACCCGTCTAGATTGATTCGCTTGCAGCTTCCATGCGATCGCTTAGCCGATCGCAAATACCTTCCAATTCCATGACGCGCCGTTCGGCCGTATGGTTGGCCAGCGTGCGTTCGCGGGCGGCTTCGGCAATGCGAAGCAGGTCAGAGTTTGGCAAAGAAAGAGCTTCAATGACGTCCTCGGGAGTGTCCACGCGAAGAATCTCCTCCCCGGGAGTGAAGAACATGTGCATGCCATCCCAGCCATCACTCACGATCGGAACACCGCAGGCCGCAGCTTCGAAGAGCCTTCCGGATGGGCAGTATCCATACTGCGCCATGGCTCCGCGAGTGATGTTGAGAGTGGCTCGAGAGGAGCAGAAAAAGGCTGGATGGAGGTGTGGCGCGAGATGCGATACGAAAGCGATGTTCGGCAGCCGCGCAAAGGAATCAGGGTACTGAGCGCCGGCAAGCTGGAACTTCTCACCCGGCATGCGGCGCGCAGGTTCGAGAAACAATGTCTCGAGTGCGTGCTGGCGATCGGCGGCAAAGGTTCCGAGGTATGAAAGTATCCCACGAAAATCATCGAGCGGCGAAACAGGGAAATGCGCTTCAGGGTCGACGGAACCATACAGAGGAGCTACCGCCTGCGCGCCGAGATGCGCTTGCAGTTCGGTGAGTGCGCGGCCTCCGGTGTAGCTTAGGACGACGTCGAAATCTCTGAGCCCCCCTGAGGGCAGGTAGGCTACGGGCTCGCCGCCGCGCAGTGACGTGAGCGTAACGGGAGTGTCGAGGTCATAGAAGCACTTGATGGTTGCGTTCGAACTAAGAATCAGTTCGGCCGCCGCAGGGCCGTCGGGGCAGTAGCTTGTAAACATCCCCAGATCGGCAGAGTTGAGATCGCGGAGTGCTTCGGCGCGAATCTCATCGAACGACGAATAGAGCCGCAGGCGGATGCCTCGTGGCGGAATCCAGCTATCGCGTGTGTCTGCGTAGTAAGAGACGTCTCGCTCGTAGAACGTGGCGGTATGGTGGCGTTTGGATAACGCTTTGAGCAGGGCTCGCCAGAGGGTTGCGTGACCATTTCCCCAGGATGAGGAAACGGTCAACCCAAAGATGACGATGTGCATGCGCTGCTCCTATTTCGGTAAGACCATGATTTGCGCGACTTTGATTGATAAATAGGTTTGCCCCTACAGATCTCGGCGAACCTGACGAGTGGATCGCAAAGGCACCGGTCTTACCATGGCGGCGCTGTGCCACACGATGTCTGGCGTAAGTTGAGACGCGACAAAATTGGACCGGGTTGTTTGTACTTTCCTTCCCCAGAGCGATTCCGCGTCACTGTTCAGAGCGTTTCAGAACGAGGTGAAGTGGGGCGCCAAAATCCACCCAGGAATCGAAGGATGGATCGGACTCGTCCGGCGCGGGGCCGATTGCGGGCGCATTCGGCTGCTGTTTCGGCTGAGGCCTCAGCCACGGGATATGAAGAGTCCGCTGCAACTCGATCTGGTCGCCATTGATTTTGCCTTCGAAGGAATTCATTCCCGATTTGAAGGAAATGCGGTCACCCTGAACAGAGCCATCTGAAATGGGCACCGGCAGATCGTCGCCGCCGAAGAATCCTCCGGTACCTTCGACGCCTCCATCGAGCTCGCCACCCTTCTGCGTAAAGGTGAAGGCACTCGGCGATCCGAGGAAGCCGGCGAGTCCGGATCCAGACTGGGGAATGGGACGCCAGAAGCCGGTGATGCCTGAGCCTTTGGGAATGGATCGCTCCCACGCAGAGAGCTGCGGGCGCAATTCGATTTTGCGAGAGTCGATCGTAGCTGATGCGGAAGTCAAGCCGGGTGATGTCGCTTCGACGCTGATGGTTCCGGCCTGTTTCGCGGCTTGAACAAGCGCCATGCAATAGCCGGAGAAGGCCTTTCGGGAATCTGCTTTGTCTGGTGCCTGGTCGGTCGGGTCGCCATTGCCGACGCCTATGAGCTTGGCCGGCCCTTTGAGGTGGAACGTTATGAGATTGTCGGTGATAGGACCCGTGCGGCCCTTTGCATCCTGCACTTCGACGGCAAACATCACGACGTCCTCACCATCGGCCTGTACGGAATCGCGATCAGGACGCAATACAAGTTTCGCAGGCGCGCCTGTAGTTTCACGAGCAGTGGTCATCACCTGTTTGCCGTCCTTGAAGCCGCGCGCCTCGATAGACCCAGGCGCGTACTTAACGATCCACGCAACATGTGAATCTTTCTTGACCTCTTTTGCGCCCAGGCTCTGGCCATTGTGGAAGAGTTCTACGCTATCGAGATTTGAGTAGACCCAGACGGCGATCTCCTTACCCTCGTAGCCGGGCCAATTCCAGTGCGGGAAGAGATGGAGCACGGGCTTGCTGGTCCACCAGGACTGGTAATAGAAGAAGGAGTCCTTGGGGAATCCGCAGGTATCGATGATTCCGTACTGCGAACTGATGTTGGGCCAGCCGTTGGGCGAGGGCTCGCCGCGATAATCGAAACCCGTCCAGACAAATCCTCCTGAGAGCCACGGGCGCGCGTTACAGAACTTCCACCATCCCTCGGCTGATGCGCGGCCCGTAGTTGTGTATGGATCGTAGGAACCGACGAAG